>JGI24158J21664_10014580_pt1 | contig 10306 bp, 5 predicted proteins | sample Ectturendosymbi3_FD_21664 | JGI IMG/M metagenome (IMG submission 21664) | reverse complement strand
GGATAGCGTGAATCAGATTCACAGCTCGTGCTTGTGTGCTACAGCGTGAGAGACACGTCAACACTTGGTTTTGCTTTTGACGTCTTTTGCGTCACACTGTTATTTCTTGCGTCACTGAGTCGTTTGGTTTTGAATTGCTAGCTTGCCAAGTGTTGCTTTATTTTTTGACTGAAGATTGATTAAGAATAATAATCCGAAACGTCTCAAAATAAAAATGCATAGTTTTTTGAAAGCTTTTTTAGTGTTGATGAATTTAGAACAGATCTAACATGCTTGATGTATAATTGAAAAACACATGCATCAATATGTCATATTATTGAACTTATCAGCAAGCATTACAGACTAAACAGTACATCACTGCATACAAAAAATGCGATCTTACAATTAAAATAACAAACATTCTTCTAACGGCCCAAATTAGTTATGGTGACACAAAAATAACAGCAGGTTTCATATTCATATGTTTTCTAGAACCAGGCTTGTAATTTGATGTGAAACTTAGGTTTCAAGCAATCTGCATTCATCAGGAGCAACAAAAAACGCACACTTAGAAGGTGGGCTTGCTGTCAGAAGAATAAGCAACAAAATAAACAAATCGAAATTGAGAACGATTTTAAGTACAACAGGGATACGCAGCAAGATGTCAATCACACCCGAATGCACACAAATTGTTAAGCTATAGTCCTCATCATAAGTGGGTGTAAAGGACAGGGCAGTTATTTTAAAATCATCTGTCATGGCAATCCCTGTTTGTGTGTTTGATAGAACAAGACTCTACACATGCATTGCAGACCTGTCAACACAATGATGCAGAAATTAGCGAAAATATTCTGGCAAATTAGATTTATATTATAACAGAAAGCTCCTGCAGTAATGCATTTGTATGCGAGCAAAAAATAATGTTTACTTGTTGTTAAAACGGACAGAAATGATTTGATAAAAGCCTAACTCCATGAAATCGCAGTTAATTTGGTCATAGGCACTAAAGGCAATATTTGATAAGGTTCGATAATAAGCAAAAATTCTGCAAAAAGATGCCTTAGTGGCATTATAATGTGAAGCTGGGATTATTTTTGCAATGAGACATTTTGGTCATCTGTCCCATGATAGTATTAAAACTCACTGTAACAGTAATCACCAGTCTACCTTTTCAGACATTATGACTAAATTGTCTTCATTTTTTTCAGTCATTAAAAGAAATTTGGTATATATACGACCGAAAAATTAAACCCACATGTGAACTACACTTCACTTTCTGTATGAGATAATGTACAATCTTGCCCAGAGATAAAATTTCATTCACACCATTTTAGATATATTGTTTGGCCAAAAAATACAAGAAATATTATCTATGTTTTCAAACATAATACACGCTTCTGTTCAAAGTTAAATCCAATAAAGAGGAGTTGACTGCTTCTTAATCCACTGAACAAACAGAAAAAACTTTTACTATACTTTTTAGTACTGATATACAATCAAATAAATTGTTCAACTGAACATAAACTTAGTAACCATTTGGCATATCTTTTTTTTGCAATACATCATGACATATTTTGATAGATATCTCATGATTACTGAGCAAATTGAATCAGCTGACCTTTAGAGTCTTTGTCCATATCTGTAATCAAACCAATGCGAAATGATGCACCAGAACCAGTGTTAACTGGCTTGGTTAAAGGGTAGGTTCGGTTGTATGACATCAATCTCCTCTTATGAGCAACTTGGGCAACTGAATACATGCAACACATTTTTCAATACTTCCAGCAATGGGAGCCAGCATTGAGCAATTTTAGAAGTACAACACATGCTAACTTCAAATTACTCATTAGCATTTCATAATAAAAACAAATTTAGGAAATATACAGTGAAGTATTAAAAAGGTATGATGCAACAACTTGCACACTTAGAACAAATTTAACAAGCAACCAAACACAAAAACAGGAATGAGTGTTTATATTCAATTTAAACAGAGCTAAACGACCATGAACAAAATCATAGATTACAGTGAAGCTACAGAAAACATTAACTAAACAATGTAAAGCTGCTTCATGAGATGTTTAAATATGAATATACAACAAACTTCAATTATTAAATTGAACAAGACAGGAAACAGAGGGTTTCAGATCATACTACACATCAGCATTTACTGGTCAATGCAAAATTTTATAAGAGAAAAAACACAACACATGTGAGACCAATATCAAGTGAAAAAGTGATCTTCACAAAAGCCCATAAATACAATACCTAGGACTCCAGACTTCATGGCTGAAGTGCTGTTGAGAGTCATACTTTGCCATGATGTTGTTAACTTGTAAAATATTCCGAGGAAAAGAAAAATAATGACTGCAATAACAATCCGCTTATACTTCAGTGTTATCACACCTTTTCGCCTTCCCACTGCAAATTAAAACTGCATTAGAGACTTGTAAACGTACATCAAAGACTTTTTCTGCTCTAGAACATAAGCGCAGCACATATTAAGCTTAGAATTTCATAATGGTGAACCTACAACTAACAAGATACACAAAGCAGAAGAAGTCATCAATATTCATGCTGAAATTGATATGCACGAATAGGTTGCAACTGACCACTGGAAGGCATCAATTTTATTGGTAAAGCATACCTTGTATTGGTACCATTTAGTTTGTTGTACATATATGAACAGCATGGTTCAACAATTTGCTTTGAAATGACTGCATTAAGGCAACTTGTCAGGGTGGTTGTAAAAAAACAACCCAAAAAAACACCCGGGTTGTTTTAAAAAAGCCCCCTTAAAAAACACTAAAACCCACAAAAAAACACTATTTTTCCTTTGAAAAAATCTACTAAGTAAAAAATAAAATAAACAGGACACTTGTACAGTTAATTGTAATTATTTTTTTAATTAAACAAAACGAAGAGCAACTAAATTTCAGGACTTGAAAAAAGAGAAGAATAAATCGAACAGTTTGTGGTGGTTATCTTCTTCAGCTCTACACAATCAGTATATTTTTACCAATTTTTCTGCCTTATGTGCATCTAAACTTTTTCTGATTTTGGACCATACCAATTCATATGTTGAAAAAAACAATCTATAGATCAGGGTTCACCAATGTGGTGCCTGTGGGCACCAGGTCGCCCGCGGGCATAAACATAACAAGGGGGGCCAAGGCCCCCAAATTTCTACCATTTCTTGTTGTTTTGTGCTTTGAGAGGCGTTGTCCCAAAAAAGTCAAAATATTTGACGCACAAAAAAAATTCGGGCTGGCCATGCTACTGCCTGCAGGCCGGTTCTAAAAATTACTTCAACATGATCAGTGTCTTCACATTGCAGAATATCTTGATTGCTAATACTAAAATAATTAAAGGTAAATTGAGCAACATTTTTATTTCAGAAGTGTGTATCAAACTGGTAGTTTTTTGCATTAATCGGCACGTAAGAAGTAGCTCTCAGCTTCAAGAAGGTTGGCAATCCTTGCTATAGAAAGATGTTGAACTAACAGGGCATACACATAAACTTGACGTGAAATTGTAGAGTTTGTGTGGAAATGGTTCTTCTCTGTTTGCTGTGCGCATGCTTGCCAAGCCTTACCACTTAGGAGTGAACTGACCAACAACACTGAAAACAAGGATGGGGTACAATGGGGGATAAAATCAGTGATTGTGCTTGTTTTGCCACATAAACAACCTCATTGGGATTAATGCAGATGTTGTCAGTGTCAACACAAAGGGTTTGCCAAGGATTTAAATGCAATTATATCAAGTGTTTCAAAATGAAACTGTTTTCATCATCATAAAAAAACAAATGAAGTATAGACATGTCATAGCAGGGTACGCATTTGTTGCATAAGCACAGAGAAAAACAGGCAAGAAGTAATCAAATAATCATTACTGGAAGTGGTGAATTAACAGATGTCACAGTAAATACAAAAGAAGACAGTTTCATAATACTCTCTTGAGTGTCTTATGGTCTATGGGTGCCCACCCCTGGTTGCTGTACATTGGGACCATGCATGAAATTTTGGGTGCTACTATGGCGTGAGGTCTACATCCCATCAGTACTAGTGTGTGAGGACTACCACTGCATTATAGGAAGAAAAAAATAAACATGCCATCATACATTTCCTATGGAAAATAAAAACATGCCATCATATATTTCAACCCTAACTTCTCACACTATGGAAACTGACCAATGAGGTCATGCGGTAGATTGAAGGCTGCACCTGGGTAGGCGACATATAAATAATTTTAATTACTCCCCTAGTTTTTGTTGTTTTTAAGTTATAACTGTTGAACAAGAAACGCTACAAAGTCAATCGAAGGCTCAAGACTTGGATTCTAGCCTAGTTTCCAATAAACTTGAGCAAAATACTGTCATCTTGCGGTTGGGCCCAGGGCCAGGTAACCTGAGCAAAAATTGCCAAAACCTACCCCACGTACNACATCTCTCACTAAAAGCCCGNAACTCAAAACCAGAAGTTTTTTTTCATTGCAGACTNGAAGACTTGCCAAGTCTTTTGAGGGTTTGAGNAGCTCTCTAGCACAATCGGCTGGCGAGTTATTAAGCTGCAAAGTGGCACGAAAATAGCAGGTCAAGCGGGATTTCTACGTCCGATATATTCGTANACTGGCAGCGAACATGTTAAGAACTGTCGAAAACCAGACACAGATTTAGATTTAGGGTTTTGAGTTAAGATTAGGCTTTAGGTTTAGCATATAGAGTTAGTGTTTAAGGTTATAGTTAGCATTTAGAATTTACAGTTAGTGTTTGGGGCTAGAAAAAATTAACCACTTTAATTATTTACTCTGAGAAGCAACTGACATGCAAGAATTGGTCAGATATTTCGCAGAGTTGAGCAAAAGCAATTTCACTTGATGCATTTTTGTAGCTCTTCGAAAGGGAAAATAAGATACGGTCATTTAGACTAGGGGTGGGGAACCTATTTACTACCACGGGCCACATGAATTGTGCATTATCACTGGCGGGCTGCCAAATTCATTAATTTTATGCTATAATTCTACCTATATCTAACCATTAGCAAGAGGGACTTGTCTTGACTTACTATGTAAGTACCTGCTTATCATGGTGCTTCGTTTTGACACAATTTGTGCTCTAACTTACGAACGAACATTGCGATGCAGACCATATCAAATGTCAACATGGGCCGCAGGTTCCCCATCCCTGGTTTAGACACTGCCATTACTCTATCACATCACAATGGCTGGGCATACCGCTAGCATTGATGCATTGTTTCAATGACTGTGCAATAAAGCTTCAGATGCATGTCACTTAGTCAACATCTTTGACTGTTGCTCGCAGAAAAAGCAATTGTGAAGATTTTTAACCTCAGACATGCAGTTTACAATAAAAAACATGTTTTTGCTAAACAAATTAAAGATTAACAACTTTTTCTCACAGCCGCACAATATGTTCAAAAATGCATGCAGCTTTCGTAGCTGCAGGTTGCTCACTAAGCTAATCTTGCTTTTTTACTCAGAAGGCCCACAGTAAATTATGAATGAAGATGTATGTACTCAGTACCTGCATTGTTTATTTTTGCTTATCTTGCTTAAGGATTATATAATGTCTTATCTTACACATTGTGCAACCATCAATTGATACAAGATTGTTTTTTTGCTAGGCTATTAAATAACAATAGTTGCACAAGAGTTGGTTATGGTAGTAGTTAGCTCAAGCTCAGACATGTGAGCCAGCAATTCCACAACTAATTTGAAAAACTGGATTTTAATTGTAACTGCTATGTCATTCAGCATTTGATACATAACATGGGCAGAGCAAAAATAAGGCATTTAGGCTAGATCTTGTCTGCTTGTGGCCTTGCATTTACTGAATTTATTTGTGAAACAAAAAATCAAATAAATAACAAATTATGTTGGTGATGGGTTATGTAATTTCTCTGTTTCATTATTTTTACACTTTTTCACAAGGATATGTTGGTCCCTTAAGTAACTTAAAATCAATTATGGTGCTAAACAGCTCAAAAATTAATTTAACCATGGCCCATTCCATATATAATCATACAGAAAAATTAAAAGTTGAACCATGTACCTCAGATTTTGCTGATTTTTAGATATTTTGTGCAGGTTTAAAAACGAATGAAGATCAAAATAAATTATATCAAAATATCTTAAACTGCTTGTGTGTCATGAGGTTCAAAAGAGTTGGTCACTAAAGTGATATTGGGCAAGTGGCATACAGACTGTAATCAAATTGAAAAGTTTGTTTGAAATAATCCAAGCATTATTATGTCTGAGACTAAACATTGAGTGTTTTCTAACATTGATTTATTTCCACTGAAGAACGCACAGAAACCAAAAAGTCTTTGAAACTTTCTTTCCAATCAAGTTTTTAACTCAAAGTTCATCCATTTTTCCTTGTATAACCAACTGCAGCTAATCCTAGTATAAAATTTACAATGCAAACTGGTTCCCAATGGAACTAAAGAACTACAAAATGGCACTTAACCAGGATCACAAATTTGTAACAACATTTTTTCATAAGCAGTGTGCATTCTGCCTCATGAGGCAAAAGCACTACTGGAACTATTTTGCCTTTAACCAAACACGATTGGTTGAAGAGGTCACCTGGAAAGTTCGGAATGCATAACCTGCTTAGCTGACCATGACACCTGTAACGGCTTAGTCTGACATGTGTGGATGAGTTTTGCCATGGTTTCAGTGCTGGCAAGCTGTTTTAGTGGTTACAAAAATACTGTTTCACACCTACACCAAGACAAAGGCTGATTGATAATTTGATACTGCATTTACTGACAAATGCACTAAAGGCTACTATACCTTGAGAAAAAACAGGAACTTCAATTTTGTTTCGCCACACATCATCAACATTGTTTCCAGTCCCAAATGAAGAAAAACTGACGCTTTTATACATTTCCTCTTTGCAATGAATCCATTAGCAACAAACAGCAACATTGACAATTATATTTTACTTTTGAGACACATGATCTTGCTTCACTTTATTAGTTCATCACTAAAGATAAGACAAGAACATTATAAAATGTTACGTAGCATCATTTTGCCTCTTCAGGCAAAAGCTCTGCTGGGGCTATTTTGCTTTCAATCAAACATGATTGGTTGAAGCAGTCACATGACAAATATGATACACAAAGTGATATGCGTGCATTAGTGTTGAGGAATTGCAGTGCTTGGGGTTTTAGGTTTAGATGCTCATTCAGGCATGTCACTTTGTGTATTATGCTTGCCATGTGACCACTTCAAACAATCGTGTTTAACTATTAATAACGGCAAAACAGCCCAGCAGAGCTTTTGCCTCAGGAGGCAAAATTGAGCAAAGAAAATAGACACTGCCAACATGTTAATACAACTTATATACAGTTCCACTAAAATTAGCTTGAACCAAATACAGTTGATTGATCTCTGAACATGTTAGGAACCAGGACAGCATTTGTTGTGTCAAATTACAACTCCATAACTTGCCAGCCGATTACAGAATTGACTAAAGAGTTGTTTAAACCCTCAAAAGATGTGGACAGACTTGTACCACTGAAGAAACACAAAGAAAATTTTCGATTAAAAAAATGGAAAGTTTTGGATTTTGTTTATTTGTGGGTGATCTCATGATTTGGGTAGGTTTAGACATTTTGGGCCAAGGTTATCAGGCCCTGGGCTGCAACCGTAAGAGGTAATTTTTTGACTCAAGTTTTTAATGCAAATTAAGCTATAATATTAGTCTTCAGAAGCTTTGATTGGCCATCTAATGTTTCTGGTTGAAAAGTTATGGCCAAAAAAATAAAATTTTGGTAAAAAATCAAGTCCTACAAAAGGTAACCTTGGCCAGTTTGGCTGAAGGCCATAACTCACCAGTATCAAACCCTGAAAACATGTGGAGAATCTTCTAATTTACTTAAAAAAAAGTTGGAAAAATTTAGATTTCAGGATTTTTTATATGTGATGTCATAATTGCGATAGGTTTAGGTTTTCTTGGATGACATCATCAGGCCCTGGACACGAACAGCAAGGAGCAATTTTTGTTTCTTTCTTAAAATAAAACAGGTGAAATTTCACATCTTTAGAGCCCTTGATTGGTCTTCTAACATATGTGGTTCAAACTTTATGGCCCAACAACAGCATTTAATTAATTAATTTATGGATTCGTTAATTAATTTTTTGTTTTTAGGCCATAACTTCTGAGTCACAAACATTAGAAGGCCAATCAAAAGCTTTAAAAATAAAGAATTTTTCTTCTTTTGATTTAAGAAAAAGAAACAAAAAATCATCTATTGGAGTTAAGGCCCAAGGCCAGATGAAGTAGGCTAAAAAAGACATAAATCTGACTTTCTTTATGACATCACCCACACAAAACCTCAAATACAAATCTTCCCCATTTTTTTAATCAAAAATTCAAGTCTTTCTACATCTTTTGAGAGCTTGAACACCTTTCTAGCTCAATCATCTGGCGAGTTATCGTGGTGCAAAGTGACACAAGGAAAGTGGCTCATGTGGGATATTAAAGTGCATATATATTGCTCACTGGCTCCCAACATGTTAACTACGGTATATGCCATACCCCAAACCATGAACTAAGCTGTAAAATGGAGGACTTTTGACATTTTTGATGAATTTTCTATAAAACTGTAAAAAAATGCACCCAACCAGCCTCGAGGTCAACCATTATATACCAATTTATCTTTATGCAAAATAAAATTTGGATCAAATTTTGATACAACACCAAATCTGAAAAAAGCAGGAAACATTTTGGTGGACTCATTAAGATACATTGACAAAGGATATTTGTAAGAATACCATCATTGGTGAGTAATTAACATGTTTTGGAGCCGGTGTATGAGCAATAGGTGGAAATAAGGACCAGAATGGCTAAGCTAATATTTATATATAAGCCTACTGAAAAATACAATATACACATCTGCTGCTTTCAGCAAAAGAATAAAACATGACACCTTTTAATGGCTCATTTGAACAAATTTTGGCTAGCTTAGCCATGAGACAATCATTATCGTTCAGACCATAAGCTGCCACTTTAGAAAAATAACCTCAATAACAACTCTTCAAGTGCAACCACACACTACAACCACTACCTAATCATAATAATGCCAATTTTTCTGACTAAACAGCATTGGTGGTATCACATGGATGATACAGTACCTAGTAACTTAGTATCTGTACAAAGTTAGCAGGCTACTTAACTTTATCAAAATAAAGATCTGAATTGAACGGAGGGAAACAATCAGATTACTGTACAGTACTCAGATTCGTTTCATCATCACTTAATATTTGTTACACAAGCCAATGATTGTAAGTCATCACACAAGTGTAATGATTGAAAAATGAATTTTATTATTAAGATTAAATTTGTAATCTTAAATCTTTTCAACAGAGTCACACAAAAATTGTCCAAAAAACATCCAAAAGACCAAAAAACTCTCCAAGCATACTAACATTCAAAACTTGAACCTAATAAAGTCCATCTCGGAAAACCAAAGCCAATTGTAAGCGCCAACACGGTACAGTAAATTCATCCACATAGACTTCCCTACTGAACTGTCTATGGAAGTGAAACCTGTTCTTTTGATTCTATTTTTCTGGGATGGAATCACTAAGCAGTGATTGTCACGCTTGACAAACCAAAACGTAAGCATTACATGATCTTGTACGCGTGGTATTTCGCAGAAGAGGGGTCCAAAGGCGGCTTCACACAGAAAAAAACGAGGACCAAGATTCCAAGGTGGTCAGAGCCACATTTTCAGACTCTAACTCCACTCCTCTTCGAAAATTTTTCAATCCGGATCCGGGTCGGGGTACGAATTACGAAAATTTTTTCAAATTTGAGAATCCGATTCCTGTTCAGATTCCGGCTAGCATCGATGCAACAGAGCAGAGATGAGCACGGACAGGACCGGATCGGACTGGATCAGGACTGAAGCAAATTTTGGCCGGATCAGGACTGGATCGGACTGCAACTTTTTTGAAAATTGGCGGATCAGGACTGGATCGGACTGAGAATATTTTTGTTGTTTTCATGTGATTATTCTGAAAATATCAAAAATTTTATTTGTGATCCGATTTCACAGGTTTGCTAAATGTAGGGTTGCCATACGTCAGGTTTTTCCCGGACATGTCCGGGATTTTAGAGGCCAATTATGCGTCAGGGAGAAATGTTAAAAAGTGCTTCAATGTCCGGGATTTTTGAATAATGCATTTGATGAAATCTAACGGCAATGATTTCACAGTAAGAATTATTTAGTGCTAAAGATTAAACTTTGTAATTTTTTACTGTTAAAATAGCTAAGCGAAAATGTAAATTTACTGA
>JGI24158J21664_10014579_pt1 | contig 10306 bp, 7 predicted proteins | sample Ectturendosymbi3_FD_21664 | JGI IMG/M metagenome (IMG submission 21664) | reverse complement strand
GGGGGGGTTAGAGCTTTGTTTGGGGGACTAAGCCCAGCAAACCCGCCCGTGGCGACGGGACTGCCTGGCCTACTGGGCTCCTATAGATCAGATTCAACAGCGAGGCCCAGTTCGCTGCAAGCACGGTTTTTCAAATATTATAAACATCCGAACAGACGCTACTTGTTGGATGGACCCTTGTTGAATTAAGTCATGCACTATCGGTCTCAAACACTGGACTCGCAAATTCGACTTCGCGTTTTAAATTCAACATCGAGATCCTGGCGCTAGAATGGACCTTGAACTTACAGCTGTTACTGATGACGACGATTTGCTGCGCTCTTTAATAAGCCAGTTGCAGATGTTCATTCAAAAAAATTTTGTTTGCACGTGTGGTCGGAAGCAAGCACGGCGCGGCACAGCGCATCATCTTTGTCGTCTCCAGTTTTAATTAATGGTGGTTAGTGGCGTAACTGGAGGTTTGAGCCCGGGGCAACTTAGCTGAAAAGGGGCCACTGGCCACTGTAGAGGGCCCACTGGCCAACACTCAGAAAACAAATTGAGAAATGATGGCGAATCCGGATATGGATATCTCCACTGAAACCCTTATCATCGGAAAATATTCCGAAAAACGCAAAAAAGCAACAACCTTCTGAAACCCAAAAGAGTGCTAAAACCGAAATATAAGCTAAGTGGAGTCCCGGTTTTTACATTTAGCTCGCCAGGGGCGGGCGATTCGCCCCTCTGCCCCGTCAGTTACGCCGCAGTGCTTGACATAAAAAACGTATGAGTTTGCGAATTACATTGTTGTCGCCAGCGCATGTAGCTCGACATGTGCTAGAGTAAATGTAAAACGTTTGATGACCTTTCTCAGGAGATTTCTTTGCGGAAGGCCTGGTCAGGTCTGCCCTGAGGCTCTTGCGCCATGTTGAAATGAAGCGCGAAAGTTGCCTGTGGTGGATCTGGTTTACCAAGTTGCAAGTTCCCTTTTGTTGTTGGAAGGAGGGCGCTAATGAAAGTAAAACGGTTTCGCACGGGCGATGTGGGGTGCGCCAGCCTTCCTGAATGATTGAAGCGCACGAACGGAAATGCATTGGCGTGTTTTACGTACATCCGCTGAAAGTTAGGAAGTACGTGAAGTGGCTGTCTTCTCAACTCGTGTGATGGCACTACTGCCTGTGATCATGCGCCGCGGTGCAGTCACAAGAAAACAATCTGACCGGTAGGAATTTCTGCTGCAATATTATTCATACAGGTTTTGTTTGCGCTGTTCACCGAAGATGTCGATTTGGTGTCAGTCAGGCCGGTTGTCAAGTCGTTGGGTTTGATGTTTGAAGAGGTAAACTTAAGTCTTTCTTTTCTTATCTGTAGGCTCGGGATCGACCTTGTGAGGGCTCGCTAGTAATGACAGAATGATATCTAAGCAGCGTATTGCAAGCAACGAAAAGCCAGTACGAAGCGAGTTACGCCACTGCGGCAATCAAACCAAAGCGTCTGAATGAATGAGCTCACGCGCTAGCTATTGCGTGTTTTCAGCATCAGTCGCGGTTTTAGTTTGCTGGAGGTCCCGCGTGCGCATAATATTTACGCAGACGCCGAGTAAAGAAATTGCTGAGAAAAAAACAGAAACGTCACGCGCTGTTAATCGCCGAGTGCTCGCCAATTGCCCAGCACTTTCACGTGAACTGCCGGCGTCTTGCCAATGCCACCACCGCTTGCCGAGTACTGTCGAGAAATCAAAAGCTACGCACAGCCAACGACGGTGACTGATAGCTGCATTATTAATTGAGCTTGAGTTCGTCACAGGAGCACGTGTTCTCTGCGCAGCGAGCTGCCAAGTTTGTCAACGTACCGGACAAGCTTGTACACGGTGGCGCAACGACAGAGGGCCTGAGCGCGCTTATAAGCTGTGTTGGAAACGTATCCAGGTTACTCGGCGAGCATTGAGACAGAGAGGCATGTTGTGCTTCACTACAGGTTTCTGCTTGCCGGTTATCGCTGCCAGAAGGCACTAATAAGCAGTCGCCTCCTGCTGCGGAACATCGTGGACTTACTGCTTGCCGCTCGAGAATGCTATTTTGTGCTGTGACTGTTGTCTGCAAGTTTCGAGTCATGGTAGATTGAAGGACACTTTCAACTTTTGACACTTTTCGGTTTAATTTGAGTCCGAATCATCAACCTGAATGGTGTAGCCGGCAGTGGGCAATTGCTTTCAAACACAAATGGGTCAGACGTGCACAGCGCCTAAGGCTTTTTTACAGTACAGATTTCAAACGGTAGTTGGAGTCCCTAGCCGTCAGCAATTCTAGCACAGTAATTTTCTTCAATTACCTCAGTCCATTCGCAATAAAATTACAGCTGTGCATGCTGGAAAACGTCTGAAAACTGACGTGTTGTTTTAAATTTTGAAAAATAAGTTCGGGTATTGCTTGAGGCGATATGCAGTCGTTCCCAACCTGTGGTCTGCGTAAGTGCAGTAGGTCAGCGAGTAATAGCCTTATGCATGAAACACTGGTCAACAGCATTTTAGTATCGGGCAAGGCAGAAATCGGATTTCTTGTTAAACTTATTTTTGCTGACTTCGAATTTGAAATCGGAAATTCCCCACCTCGTCAGGGTTTCTAAATACTGTATTGCATTTTTTACCTGACCACCGCGAGTAGAAACCGATTATGAACCTTTGGTCTAGTCCAGAGGTTCTCAACTATGGTTGCCAGACGTCCTTGAGCGCCAAGGACTTTCCTTGAATTTGCTATCAAAACTGATTATGTCCTTGATCCTTGAAAAACATTTTGTTGTCCTTGAGTATTTACCGGCGCCCTTGAAAGTTCTTGAACAGTTGTGAAATTGTTCATTATTGAACTATTGATTACATTGAACATTCAAGAATCATGATCAAACAGAATAACGCGTAGGTTTGTTCCATCTTTTATGTTAGTAAAAAAACTATTCAGGAATAGTTGCGTCACCACTGTGTGCTACATCAACCACTATATATATAAAGCAGGGTTTGCTTAAGGTGTTTTAGGGATCCGATTCGGGTCCCTAGAATCAGAGAAAATTATCAAGGGAAATATCTTTGAAACTTAGTCGGAAATTTTTTGGGTCCCTACAGATCCATCCTGGGTACATAACATTTTCCTTAAAAAAACTGTAAAAAGTATCAAAAGTAGGCATGAAGTGAAATTTCATCATTCGCTAAACGACAAAATATCCTTGAAACGATTTCAAGCGATCTGGCAACCCTATTCCCAACTTGTCTGTAACGATGTATCCCTTCAGTATTTCGACTGATGAGCATGTAGTCCTAAAATTTTTTATGAGAAAAAGGTGAGCAAAGTAACAAAAATCCACTGAATTTTAATGCAACTTATAGATTTTTAGAAAAACAATGGTAGACTCCGTTTTTATGTCTCAAAGTTAATATATTCAACAATAAGCATATAATGACTTTTGAAAATAATAGTCACTGGTATAGTTACAAATATTTGGAAATAAATAACATATTTTTTTTTGCTATTGTCTTAGCTTAAATGTACCCATTCAGATTGGCAAATGTACCCCCAGGGGTACATGTACCCCATGTTGGGAACCCCTGAGAACTGATCTGGTCTCTGGTGTTTAGGAGCGTATGACCAATTAGCATAATTATTGCATCGGCGGGAAGTAAGCGAGTGAGCGGAAAGCGGTGGTTTTTGTAACGTGCAGTTAGCAAGTTGTACCAAGGATGAACTGGAGTTCATGACTTATTGCACGTTCGCGACAGCATCGAGCGTAGTTGCGCAGATTCTACTGGGCCTGCACACAGTACGCTGCTGTTGCAGCTAACCTCAGAAAAAACACCGCAAGCGGGATGATTGAAGGCTAAGCAATCCAATACCTATGCAAGCGTTCAGCCGAACTGCTGCTTCAGTTGCTTTTGGTTCAAGCAGATCAGATGCTGCTTGTAACAGGTTACGTGCACTGCGTGAAGACTACGAAGCGGCGTATAGCAGGCAGTGTTGCGATAAGGAAAAACTCCAATTTAATGCTTGGCTTTACGATATAATTGGTTGTTTTCGGCAAGATCTGCCGCGTGGAGGTACTGCTAGATGTTTTCTAACTTTAGAAAAGAACGTTGTCTGGTTAATGTTTCTTACAATGTTAAGCTAATGTTGCAACATCGCAGTTTTTCAACCGACTTCACGCAGCAGTCATAACGAACAAAATTGTTTCTTTATATAAAATCCTTACCGGGTAGGGTCGTAACTCTGGATACTATTCAGCGCAAGATCTCCTTGACGTGAATGCTAGTAAAGCAAGAAGAGCTGCAGTCCGTACCTGATATAGAAACAGTTTTGCACCAAGCAAAGCAAACGCTGATCACATGCTGACACATGACCGCATCAAAGTAAACGGATGTTTGCACTTTGCATGTCGCCATACCCACCACGATAGGCATGGACATATGCGAACGAGCACGTATTTTTGAACGGTGCGCTTTACTGCTGTGCAGGCTGCAACTATGTTTTTCAAACTTTATGCTGCAGCGGAACCTTCCGCAAATGTTTGCGTTGCTCAAGGAACCCTGTGCAATGATCCAATTGTCTATCCTACTTTCGGTAGTAAACGAATTTCGTCCCAGGCAATTTCGATCTGTTTCGGCGGAAACTTGAGCACCCCGGTTGAAAAATACTGAAACGGCCGTCATCTGAGCGCTGCTGTGCGAGGCGGAATGCATCTCACGCTGCAAGAGTCAATTACTGCCAATGGGCAAAGCAAGGAAATGACGAGTTTCATTGGGAATCTTGTGACAACAGCAATATTTTTTGTGACAAGCGCGTGACTTTTGAAATGAGCTGACGCGTCTATTGATTAACCTCAAATTGGCATCTCCAAACAGTGCCGCAAATCGGGGTTCGATTGATTGTTGATCGATTGCTTGCCGCACGAGCAAGGCCGTCTCCGAGCGAACACAGATCGCGTTTCTTGGATAGGAGCCCGCGCTTCAACAAATGTTTACTGCAAAATTGATGCCCCACACAGCAAAGCAAGACTTGCGGTCTTTACTGCCTTGGAAATTCTTGATTGCCTTCAGCTTGGGCAATGTGTTAAAACAACTACAATAATTGGTTCAAGCCAGAGGCGCGTATTCGTAGACGACAGTTCTAAAGTAGTCGCATTTCGGCGAAAATGAATTGAAGCAAAATAATTATTATTTTTCTTTTTTGTGGTGGAGAGTCTATTTTTTTCCTTCACTCCGAGTTTCGCGGTCGTAACTTGCTTTTGAGCATCATTGTCATCGGCAAGACTGGAAAAGCTTTTGTTATGATCTCGGTTCAATTGCGGCGCATCTACTTTATTTTGCAAATTCCTTTTCTCCAATGTGTTCCGTTTTCTTTCAAATCAAATGCAACTGACCGCCGAAAAAGACCACGCCGGTTAAACTTCTGGCTCCGCGAGAATTACTTTCCCGGCACGCACTTCATCTTTGTTGCGCTTTGCCGTTGCCGTGGCAACGATGCCTGCGTTCTTTGACAATTTGACTAGTTGTGAGACATTCTCCCACTCGCGCGAACTACAAATTGCAATACTATGATAAGTTTCTCGTCTTTCTTCCGGTGCGTTTTATACGAACAAACTTTTCATCCGCGGACCACTTTCATTTAACGCTTCATGGATCAATCATCGACGAAACTAAATGCTAAAATAACAGGTTTTGACCACAAAGAACCTTCGGCGCAGGGGTCAATGACTCGGAGCTTTAGAGCTGCGTGTGGCACTTTTGTCCCTGCGCCACGACCCCCTGTGACTGAAGAAGTGAATGGTGATTTGATTTTGCATTAGTTGGTTGAATGCAAGTCTTAAATGAAAATTTTGGTGCTCGTCAAAAAATGTTACCCGAAAAAATTATTGAGCCTTTAGTTCCCGCCATCAGTGTTTCTACTGTTGCAGCGCCTCGGTTGGCGTTGCGTTGAATGTGCGATTAATCATGAACGGGAAGAACAACTCCCTTATATGTTGTCGCGAACAAGCAACAAAAGAGTGATCCCGATAGAGTGATCTCGGTGAGTGATCTTTAACAATGCTTGTGAACCTGGTGAACAGTTGGTGGCAGTTGCTAACGGTGACGACGAGAGTGATTTCGTCGGGTGATCTCTATTGTTGCTTGCTGCCACAGTGTGAAGCTTTGCGCACTTGCCTCTCGGGCTTTCGGACCGCAGCACTACATAGTGTGTAAAAAAACAATTCATGCGTTGATTTCGTTTTTGATGTAAAAATTATTTTGTGGCTGACGGTCTTTTCTGTAGAAAACAGGTCGAAATGGGTCTTGGGAGTATTTAAGATTGCCTAATGTCTACCCCTGCCTCGCTGGTTGCTTCGATGCGACCGTTGGTTGTCAGCAAAAATGTAAACCCGCAGCTTTCTTGGTTGGTGTACCGGAACGACACGATGTCCTAAGCCTAAACCAATCCGCAGCACTGTGGTTGCTGAATGCTGCAACAAATTGAAGACAGCCTGTGTGTTGCTTCTCTAGCTTTGATATGCACCTGAGCATATACTGCTGAAAGTAATCGATGCTTGAGACCGGTAGAAGATTTTGAAATCGGTTAGATAATCAGACAATCAGGGTGTCACCATCTAGACATGGTTTACTCTATGTTCTCTTTGAAGCTTAACGCCATTGATTTACTCATCGCACCACTTTCAATGAGCAACTGCCGCATACGCTGTAGTGCTTCTGGTTGTTTCATAGTTTAGTACCTGCAGAAAATTTATCTACGTGAGGAGACCGCAAGGGTTGAAATAATGTTTCTGGATTGAGTGGAAAATGTTCTTACAAAATTGCCATTGAATCGATTAAGTTTGATTTTCACTGCGTAGTAATTAACCACATACTGACAAAACCACTTTCCAAACACCTGCGAAAAGTTACGCGGCGATTTTCAACTGAAAAGTCTCATATTTCAACACGAACGTGAGTATTAGCGTTAAATCGCAATGGCAGCTTCTTCTGGCACTGTGCACGCTTCGGCTTGGTACAAATTCGGCAGGATTTCTGAATGGTTTGTTGGAGAAAGACTGCTGGAGCTTTTCAGCTGTTTTGTCCACTTCCTCTTTATCTGTTCTGTTCCCCGAAAAAGCCAGGAACCGTAACCTGGCCCACGTAAGTCTCAATCGTTTGCGGAGTCTTCGAGATCGTCTGCAATGTATCACTTGTTTGACCCACTTAAAGAAGGTACGGCATATGTAAGAACAGATTGTTTCGCCTCTACGAAGTTTCCGCAATTAACTTGCCGCGTGTTCGTTAAAAGACCTTCGTAAAAAGCGGTAAGATGCAGGAAAACTGTACGTGGTGAATACGGGGTCAGGGGTGCGAACCGAACCCCTGGCAAGCTAAATGTAAAAACCGGGCCCCCGCTTAGCTTATATTTTGGTACTTAGTATTCTTTTAGTTTTCAGCAGTTTGTTGGTATTTTCGCTTTCCGCAAGTTTTTCGGAGTGTTTCCCGCTGGTTTCGGGTTTTAGTATAGCCATCCACATCCTGATCCACTACCATTTCTAACTTTTTTTCTGAGTGTTGGTGAGTATCTGCAATGTTTCTCCCATGGCTTAAACCTCAAGTTACGCCAATGGTGAAAATATTGGGTATATATTGTGTAACATTTTCACTCCCACACGCAAGGCGCTAGTGAGCCAAAAATTATGTCACGATCTCAACCAGGGCCGCACACTGAGTGACATGTTAATGAGGGCAGCACATTTAGTGGATTTCTTTGATCTTGGGAAATTTTATTTAGCTTAAGCTGAAAGCAGTGAATCCTAACTGCAATGGTAACAGACGCGACAAAGTGGCACTGAAGACGACCTGCATCAAAAATGTCAAATTCAAGATTATCAAAATACGGACAGGTTGTCACTTGTCAGTATATAGGATACTTTTGCTACAGCGAAAACCTAAACTGGGCCGCACAAAACCTTCGACTGGGCCACATGCGGGCCGCGGGTTGGACATAGTTGGGCTAGACTTTAAACATGCATCGCAGCAACAAGAAATACACAAATACATGAAAGAACACGAGGATATATGCATGGCGGTAGTAGAGAAGATATGCTTGATGGCGCTAATACATTTACTGTACTTTGATGTAACACAAGCTTTTAAGAAACACGCATGAATGACGCCATCATGCTTATTATAATGTAGAACTGCGATGACTTCCAAGTACATCGATGTATAAAATGCATGAGGGGGTGGGAGGCTGCACAGGACCAAGGGTCATTTAGGCTGCAGACCTCCCAAGGACGAAGCTACTTACAGTGTAAAGGGAACAGTGTTGGAAAAAGTCTTTTGCTCTGGGTATAAAATGTAATATGTGCAATGCGGTTATACGGCTTTTTGAAGTAAAATGCATTGCAGGCAAGGCTAAGCCACCAGAAGAAAATGGTTTAAAGTTGTCACATTGAACATTTACTGTTTTCACACATTCAAAAACATTGGTGAATGCTAGAGAGGAAATGCGTTAAAAGCTATAGACCGCTGCAGCACCGCAGTGGTGTCACGAGATTTAAGCAGGTTGAGAATCAGCCGCGCAATCATGCTTTGCGGAAAAGAACTCGCTGTCAATGCATACATGGGAACGGAAATTCCTTGTTTTTTGTCTATAGACTAAAGGCATCCCACTACTTCATGCTCTGGTTTGATGCGACCAATTTTCGTGAACGCAACAAAAACCAAACGATGTGATATTTAACTGTGATACACTTCATGATTTGACAGTTTACACTGTAACAGCGTCAAATAATCAAATCAATCCACTTGGTTTATGTACACCAATCAATAAGATCATAAAGTATGTCTCTAGTATTCGAGTAACACATATTTCTTATACTCTGCCGAAAAAAGTGCCGAACACGTTTTAGTTTTTATTTCTGAAGGAATTCTTGACCAGGTTTCTATTGCACTATATTTTATCATTTTAGCACGTGAGTTTGAAATGCTTTTGGTAAAGCAAATTGTCGAGTTTTGATTTGCCTTGTATTATACGGACGAACATCTGTAATGAGTTTAAAATAATTTTTAATGTAGCAGGTAGCTGAGAGTTAGTATATTTGTACATGAATTTGCTCACTTCAAGAATGTATATATCTTTTAGATATTTTTTTGCGTTTTATAAATAGTAATAACTTTGTTATTCAAAAGGTTATTTGTGCTTAAGCATCTCATGGCGCGGTTTAAAACAACCAATATTGGCTGTACATGACATGAAGCTGCTCCTCCCCAGGCAATAATCTCATACTGGCTCGTGAGTTTATCCAGCTGTGATGCAACATACATAATGCTTGGTTATTAACATAATGTTTAACTTTATACATTGCACCAACATATTTGGATATAGTACAACACAACTGTTTACAATGCTCTTTCCAAGTCAGTTTTTCATCTACAATTACGCCAAGGAAAGATGACGAACGCTATCCATCTTCTTCTTCAAGGAAGTTAAAAGTGATAGTCATCAGAAAAAACACCACGCTAGTTGTCTTGGCTCTGCGTATCGGTTAGTTAGTCGAAGAGCACATAAACACCTGTCGTTACCGCACCGTTCAAATGTATGTTCGTGCCCTGCGCTTTTTTTAATTAGAATTTGTGCTTCTGTTTGAACCAGAACTGTTTTTACCAAACCTTATAAAACTATGAACGTTTTTAATCTTATTCTTCGTTCAATCAACCAGTGTTTGAAATGAGAGGTCAATCACTTTTTGTACCACAGCCCAACCCCATGTGAACACGGCTTTTGTGGATCAGTCATCACGAAAAGAATATGTTAAAGCGGACGTACACAGCCACAAAGATAGTCGACAGCTCTGATGCAGGCTATAGTCATCAATAATAAATAAACATGAGAAAATTTCTATTTCTCAGCAGCGCTAGACGAAATTATTTCCGAACCTTCAGCGTCTGCGGTCGTGTGATTACTGACAGCTGGTTTCAACTGCATACTTAGTTTCAGTGGAGATTATGGACATATGTCTATCATTCACTGACAACGTTCTTCTCGAATGTTCCTGTACGCCTGCGTAGATAGGCAGGCATAGTTCTTTTGTGTCAATGGATGATAACGAAATTAGGGAAGTAAACATGGTATGGTTTAATCATGCATTTTTGTGACTCAAATCACGAAATAACACGAAGCAGCAAGAAGAAATGCAGCAAGAAGAAATACACTAACATCAAAGATCACTAGTTGATTATATAGTGATGAGAAAATATGAAAAATAAGAAATTTCACGTTTCGCAGCTTAGTAATCGTGTTCTAACATGTTGAATCACAAAGGGTTGGCGAAA
>JGI24158J21664_10014575_pt1 | contig 10307 bp, 10 predicted proteins | sample Ectturendosymbi3_FD_21664 | JGI IMG/M metagenome (IMG submission 21664) | reverse complement strand
TTTAGCTTCCATGTCTGGAGGTATTCACCTAACATTACCATGTCCTTGCTCAGCACCCCTTCCACTGCCTGCCAATCTCCATCAGCATGCATGATTGCTAGATCGTCAGCATATGCATACTTTCTAGAAATGGTTGTTGGCAGGTCAGAGATGTAGATGTTGAAGAGAAGGGGCGCCAGGACAGATCCCTGTGGGACGCCGTTCTTGAGGCGTCGTAACCTGCTCCTTTCGCCATTTCCAGTGGTAAGGGTGAAGCTGTGATTGCCAACCGTCTCGAATCGTGTAGCGCCTTCCCGCTGACTTTATGGCTCTATGTATAATTCCTAGATTTGCTATTTTTTATTGTCAAGTTTTTATATTTTAAAGTTTTCTATAATTTCCATATTTCCATATTTTTACGTTAAACTGACATTCACAACTGTTCCAAATTTCGGTTTTTGCTGCCACACTTAGAGTTTTCGCAACACCGCATGTCGGTCAGAAAACGTGGAAAGGCCGTAAAGCCTATAGCAGTACGTCAATGTAACTGATCAGCCATGACGCATTATTTGCTCTCTGTATCAAACTCTTATGAGCAAAACTTTTCCTCAAGAGAGTTCCAAAGCATTTTTGAACTTAAAAAAGTCTGCATGACGCAGAACAAGAAAAACGTCACCAGCGTGTTTTAACAGAGACTTTGAAAAGCACTTCGAAAAAAAGATGTGGCTTTATTTGGATTCTCAAAAAAGAAACTTTTGGCACTCCTCCACCTCTTTTGAATAAGCCTATGGGTTTCATAACAAAACTCTTGGAAAAACAATTCAAAGATAGTCCTTAGCAAAGAACTCCCAACCTCTCGTTGCAGAGATTACGCGCTGCGGTTTCATTGGTGCATGCATATTTTATTGAATTCAGTATAAATTTTAAACGGGGTAGAGGGAAACTTGTTTTCTCCAACTCGCAAACAACGTAACAACAAAGAAAGCAGCCACTGACCTCTTTGAACGGCTAAATTTTGAAAATCATTTTTTAAAACCATTTTTTAAGGAACTCCTTCTTGCAAAACTTCAAAAAACATAACCTATGCAAAGTCTCGAGACGAAGAGCTCGATACCGAGACTGAAATCCTTCGAGACCGAGACCGAGACCAGACCTGAGACCTTCGAGACCGAGACTCCAAAAAACGGGTCTCGAGACACGTCTCGAGACTCCATCACTGCCCCATGCCTTTTCTGGCTTAGGGATCGCAACTATTAGTGCTCTTCTCCAGATCTTTGGAATTTTGAGTTGGCGCATGCAGGAAGTGAGGAAATCGCAAAACCAAGATTTGAGAGCCGACCCGGCATGGAGTATAAACTCCGCCTAAAAGCCAAAACTTTTGGATCTAGCGGTGTATAGGGGTTCAGGGTTAACAACCATTGTGCTGTTTTTTTGTGACAAAACATTTTCCCAAAAAAGTTTCTCACATATTTTCGAAGATCTTTGTACTGTCTTCTTAGTGAAAATATTTGCCAAAAATATTCTCACACGTTTCAAAAATTCATTCCGTTAATACCTTTCTCGCGGTAAAACAATTGTCAAAACTTACTGCACGAGTCAATAAAACAGACTTGGCACTTCGTCTCAGTCAGTAGCGTATTTTTTGCTCGGCTGCGAATGCAACTTGCTGCCAATCAAATTTGACACTGTTTTCAAAATCTTCTTGACTACCCCACGCTTTCATGCTAGAGTGATTATCGTGCCTTGGGCACTTTACTTGCAGGGACGAATCCAGGGGGTATTTAATGCGATCTCCCCCCTAAAACCCACAAAAGTAACTTAATTCACCATAACTTTAAACAATTCGGAAAACAATATATCAAAACTGGTTCCGAATAAATCTTTAGTCATGTTCGAAGGGTCTCACTGATCGCGATAAAAGGTTACTCTGTTGTCCATTGTTTTGTCACAGCAGTGTTGTGAAGTATACTTCATCTCTCTTACAATAGCGAATCCGTTATGAGATTTGACTACCAAATATTACTGAAATCGCCTCCCCCCTAACGTTACTAGTTGCATGTGCCTCTGTTTCCTTGCAAGTCAAAATTTGTCGTCATTGCAACGCTGTTCCAAGTAATAGATCATTGAAATTATGATGTAACAATTAAGTCGTTGCTTTGCTTCAATTGAATGTGTGTTGTTGTACATCAGAAGCAAATATACGAAGCGCTATCGCAATGGTGGTGGACCCAATAACATCTTGCTCAGCTGCAATACTGGCTTCAACAAGCATACAGCATATCGTGCACAGACAGCATCGAGATTTTCACAAGCGCTTTGGCAGGAAAGTTTTATGAGGTATTGATTCCCAAAGTATGAACTTGGAAATTCACTAAAAACAAACTTTAAAAACTTGTCAATTCAGTGAAAGCATACATTTTCTTTGTTGGCTGAAATTTGAACATAATTGTTCAGGAAAAAAACCGCAGACAAATGCACGTTTTACGGATGATGTTTGCCCCCTTATTGAAATTACTGGCTATGCGTCTGGTTCAAAGGTCGCTGGTTTTTGCTTGTGCTTGCAAGTCAGTCGCTATATCACCTTGGCCGAAACCGCTGTTTGCAATTTACGTAGACGCATTTCATTTCGTAAACCAACACGAAAAAATTTTTGTTACTTATCTTGGCGAACAAATGTTGCTTTTTGTTCTGAATTGCTCGTTTTTAATCTTTGGCTAAGGAAACGCTTTCTGTATAAAGCGTCGTCGCAGTGAACTTATGCTTTCAGCTTCTTCGCCCCGTTTGTATTAACTAAACTGAAAACAACTACCCAATTTCCTTTTTTTCCAATCAAATAATATTAGTCTTCATATAAAACCACGGTGCTTGAAAACCGTGAATGATAAATGTTTTTACTAGATTCAACGATAGGTTCATCTGTTTTCATTACCATTTGTTTTTTTCGTATACTTCATAAAAGCGGTTACAAACCCATAAAAGCGGTTACAAACCCATAAAAGCGGTTACAAACCCAGCGAGTAAGAATTTCCACCCGTGTGAAGAAAAGGTTCGCGCTCAATAGAAAACGATATAGTACAACATACATAGCAACGAAGAATAAGCCACACAAGCTTCACTATGCGATGTCAATCGCGAGCAATAAAATCTTTGCAACGTTACTTTAACGTTAAGCAACGTTACTCGACAGATAGCTTACTAAGCTGGAAATTGAGAAATTATAAAAACATTTGTTGATCCCCCGCAGATAATTCCAGCACAACTCCTACTCTGTTGTGTCAAGCATGTTTATTCGAAAATTACATAAAGCTACTTTTCCAAAAGTAATGACAACTAACGTATGGCAGCACAACAACTTTAAAACTCCGCAAGTTTTTTGGCCTCTCCACCTGCTGATGACGAACATCAGCCTGAGTTGTCTCAGAAGTGAGTCCACTCAACTCGTAAGTTCAGCCTTGATGACAAAGTGTAAAATGCACCAGACAGTTGTACGGTAGCAGTAGCTGCTAACTGGAAGGTTTTCTATAAGGACGAAAGATAGGAACTCGTCTTTCACTGAAGGTTGCTTAAAGCAAACCACAGACATAGGACTGGGCAAACCTTAGTATAAGGCGAAGTCAAGCTCAACAACACAGCAACTGAAGATTTCACAAAGTTATAATAACGCAAGCACGACCCATGTTATGCGTATATTTATATAATGACGCAACCACCACAGGAACCTGGACCAAAGCATCTCAGTTGAAATCAATAGCACTGCGTCACAATTAACTGACTCGTTTTCTATGCAAGCCGCTGGGGCTTTATCAAGCACTGAATTTCTTCCTGCCATTCCCCAGCCCTCAGTTTATGTTGCAGATGTTAATGAGACAATTAGACAGGCCACATAGGCCAATTCTCCTGACAACCAAAAGTTTTGTCACAAGGTTGCGTAGTGTTCTATTTGACGTAGTGTCTAAGATGGCATAAGACTTTGTTCATCGAAACATTTGCTTTAAGTCATCATATTTGGTGGAGATGAAAAAATATTTACAGAGTCATAAAAGTTTGAATTACGAAAATCAAGAGTGAAAAGAAGCGAAGATAACAACAAAGACAGGGGCGACTGTGAACCTGGACCTGAATACTTTCCCGAAACTAAGAAGCGAAAACAGGAAATGTTAAGAAGTTGCACGTATTAACACTCTGCCACTGATCTTTTCCGCAGGATGTCGGTCAAATTTGACATTTATATGATGTTTGTTGATGGCGCTTTATAACTGCAGTGGTCTTGTAGCGCCACGACTGAGTTTGTACAATGCCTAGTTTCATTTGGCTCGGCTTGTTTGGTGCTCTGCATGAATTCCCTGCAGCTCTTCCGCACACCGTGCGCCTGGCAAGAAGGCTGCAGTTCCAACTTACAAGGTCTTGGTAAGACCCGGCCAAGAGTCGAACTCTTGACCCACCCAGCACCGAAGCGGACGAATGATTTGTGACATAAAACTTTCCGGCGAACCTAAGTGCATTGCAGGTTTGAACAACTTGAAAACACTTGTTGTGTAACATGGGCTACGCTGTTTTCTAACGTTCGCTTCGAATAAGGGACTCTGCAGATAGTCTTTCTTCGAATCGCCATAATTTTTATTCTGGAATTAATTTGATTTTTCAACTGTGAAGTGATCGAAACAGAAACTTCTGATCGGTGGCAACATTTCGCGGGGTCGCTTGGCCTTGCGCTGTTTGCATCATGAAGTTGATTGGCTCAGTTGTTGCAACAAAAATACGGCTTTATGTCTCATACGTAGGGCAACCAATTTTTTTACCTAAAAACTTAAAATTTGGCTTTATAATTTACGAATTTTGACTTCATTTTGACCTATAAATTTTCTGCGTTTGCAACTGCAAAATAATTCAGCTTCTGGTGTTGAGGTTAATCCAGAAGTGTATGCATGCACTCTAAGCTTCGAATTAAAAATGTTTGGTTGTTTAACTTTGGGGATGATATATTGATAAGTATATTAATAACTACAGTAGAGTCAAACCTGAGAACATCACAAAGGTGAAATACTATATGCATAATGTATTGAGCATTTACCAAAACAAGTACCGTAAGACCACATTTGTCGCCTACCATGCTTATCTTACATAATATTCAATTGTCCAGTAGTGGGCAAAACAACATTATTATGTCAGAAATCGCAATAAACCCACTATTATTACAGAGTTGCAAATAAACTTGCAAAAGCATATCAATATCTGTTGTTATGGTTTCAATAAAATATCGATATTTAAGAGAAAAAACTGTGCTGCAAAAAAAGTTTGACCGAACGATAAATTTTGACCTATTGATAAATTTTGACTTTTTTTGACCTAATAACTTGGGATTCCCTCATGGTATGAGCGTGAAATTTGGATTGTGGACGTTTCATAAACTCTAGAAACGGTGGAAAAATTTTGACTTTATTGACTTTTGGTTGCCCTACTCATAAGTAAGAACAATAAAGCACGATGAAAGAAATATTTATTAGTCGTCAAGATGGCAATATCAATGAATGTAAATAAACAGCTCCTTAGAATGAAGTCGACGACAAAGCAGATAAATAATATAATCGAATTTCGAGATAACAGTTTTTTCACATCAGGGGTGGATCCAGTGGGGGNCTCTNTGTTGCGGGATTGGGGCGATCGCCCCCCCCTAAAATCTATAAAAGCAACTTTATTCACCATGATTTTGCACAATCCGCAAAGCAACATTCGCGATATAAGGCCATTTTGCCGTCCATTGTGTTGTCAAAGTGGTGATGTGAAGTATACAATACTTCATCTCTCTTATAGTGAANCCGTAATGAGACTTGACTGCCAAATATTACTGAAATCGCCCCCCCCTAGCCTTACTGGCTGGATCCGGCCCTGTTTTACATTTNAATGTCCCGACCCTCATAGCCCCAGGGGTCTGAAACAAGGTCAAAGTAGGTCAAGGCGATTGGCTTTTTAAGCATGTGCCAGAGAACAAAGGTATGGAAACATCATAACATGACAAAAAGTCGAGCTTAATTTTATTCTGCTTTTCACTTCTAGTTTTGACAACAAAGTTCTGCCCAAAAGCGATTATGAAGTGATTCAATGTTTAAAATTTCTATTAACAATTTCTATTTAAACAATCTGAAAGAATTTACAAACAACACAAAAATTCGTTGAGTTTCTCACCTGCATAGGAGCTCAACATGTACAAGTCATCATTTCCGCTTACAGCATACACTTGCTTTTGTGCCACAGCCCTCCCATATTCGTTCGTCAAAATGAAACTGACGTTGCTCCGACCTGAAAAAATTGATTTAGCAGTTTGATGTCATGCCTGTGATCAAAGTAGTATCGGAAGATTGATTGCAGCGTTTTTCTATCTTTTGTTAAATTTTGTCTCTATCAGAATGTGACGCCATGACACGCGTGGGCAAACACCCTACATCTTTCTAAACTTTGTCTGAAATACTATACACTTTAATAACATGCGGTGTGCTGTATCAGACGCAAAACCATCTAACTCGAAAAGCTGAAGAGTAACGTCGTGCTTCGATTGAAATTTCATCAGGTGAAGTTCCTTTCAAATCCGGCCAAGTTTTTCTTATGAATGGATGGTTTTAACTTTTCATTGATAAGTCTTTGCCATAGGAATCATTTGGTCTAATTATATTCCAGCTAAATCGCAAAGGCTCTGAAGATACAGGCGAGGCGTTGACGGAATTTTCGCTTTGGAAAAATCGGTTTTATTGGTCAAAAATGTTTCAACTTGAGCTAAAATGATGTGGAAGAAAAACAGTTTTTCCATTATGGCTTTTTAACTTGCAATTTTTTAGCGAACGGCTAAAACATAATAACACAAAATATTTGCCATTCAACTTTTCGGCTTAATCGTTGTTCATTGCTTGGAGAAATAAGACCTTATTTTTCATTTTATTTTCGCTACAGATGACTTATGTCGAAACGTTAAATAGAACGTCACGTTTTCTACAACTCTAGCTATACTCTTCACAATAAAAAATCTGCAGCTTTGTGAATCGTTATTTATCAAACTTGAGCTTTAATGCATAACTGCCTCTGTAATTCTTTGTTGTTGCAAAGTGATCTCAAAACCACGTTTTTTTCAAAATAAAGCAGTAGATATGTCAAGTTTGGCCGACTGTGCCCCGACCTTTATGGCGTGCACTGCCAAGACCCTACTTACGTTATACAATCATTAGGGGGTTAAACATTTACCATTCTTCGATTTTTGGGTTACACCTATGGTTTTTACGAGAAATATAAAGAAGCACCATCCAAACACACAGAACCTTTTACGTAACAATATTGAAAATGGGGATGTTTTTTGATGTCTCACCGATATGTGTCCCTCTTGCTTTGCAAACGAAGCTTCCCATGTGTGAGCTGCCAACCTTGAGTTGATAAAAATCGCTGGTCTCTGCGTCGATTAGTTCGCACGTGTGTCCAGCGATGTAAATTCTAGCGGTTTAACAGCCACAAGTTAGATCTTGTGAACTTTTGCAAAAAAAACTAAAAAACGCTTTTTATCCGAACTATTGATCTCTTCAACTTCAACCCTATACGGTCATACCATGATGACGAGCGGATGTTCGTGATAATCGTGTGCGAATGAAAGCACGGTAGACACATAAAAACGCATACGAGCAGAATTTTACGGTGATGCAATGATTGCTGCCACCACAATGCATTTCTCATCTATGAAGGTGTTTTGAAGATAGGATCCTTACTTCACGGTTGACTGTATCTCGTGTCCAAATGAACTCAACTTTCCGTAGCTTTTCTTGATCAATTTTTATACGATCGTGTAAGAGTGAAAACTAAAGCATCCCGGACATGATGGAGTAAGTTACATGGAAATTTTCTTCTAAGTTTGAAAACTTAATCCTTTGAAACTCTGGTTTTCGAATAAGTGTGAAAATAAGATGTCAATTTCAGCGGAATTTACTTTCGTATGAGGGTTGCCATTAATTACATAAAAGTAAGCTGTTTTTACGAAAATCATGTAAACTTACCGTCTGAATGACGTATCCAAACCAGTGTCACTTGTCTGGTTGTTTGAACCAAACGTGTTTGTGTAAATGCGACCATGAACCTGCACCAGCTCTCCAGGAAAGTATGATCGAGACAGTGGGCTTTCAATCTTGTCATATCTGTTCACTTGACGAATGTCAGGCGTCCGCCACCACCGAGTCTGTCAACAATCATCGCTCATAACCATCCTGTTTTACTACTGAATGTAAGTTGTGGTTGTTCAAAATTAAAGTTACTGAATGCATTGCGCACTCCACCTGACGCCTTGTCGTTGCGGTTATCTCTCATTCAAAACGCATTTAAGCTTCCATTGTTCGCATTCAGTCCAACCCATTGCGTAGACCCCAAAAAAGAAGACTTGGACTTCAATTCAACCGAAACTTCCAATTTTCTGATCATGAAGAAAACATTTCTGGGCCACTAATAAGACATTACTTGGGCAAACTTCATCCTTTGCCAAGTATTTATCAGTGTTGTTTGGAACACTGTACGCAAAGTCAAGCGCATCGGAAGACGGAAGGTGCAGGTGGACAAGGTCCCCTGGATTTTCAAATATGATATTTTGCTATCATTTCCTGTTGAAAAACGTTTCTCTCAGTTTCGGAGTTGGTAAAATGAGATTTCACTACTGTTAACCTCCTGGAAAATATCCTTCCGACACACATGCGCAAAGTATATATGTACTGTAAGGTGAACAGTGTACCAGGGACCGAGTTTGAAGGTGGGACGGGTGGACGTGTTCCTCCCAATTTTTGAGCAGGGGGGACACAATATCTTTTGTACCCCCAATATTTTGTGATAAAAGTATTGTAGTTGTACAAACTTCATGGTTGCATTGCTGTTGGAAACCCCCAACATAAAGCCAAGGTAAAAAATATGAAAAATGGACATTATCACTGGATTATCTATAGACACAGTGTACAGATTTACTAAGTAAACTGAATTATCATGATTATTGATAATTGCGTTGGTTAATTTGAATTAATCCAATCAGTGTGTGTATAAATGTTGCTTAATCATGGGACTGATTCGTGGCATGTTCTTGTGAGTCGAATTCCTGCGTTGTTCTATAGCCTGCAATACACAAAACACGGTTGCCATTGCTAGTATTTATTCAAATATCTTGTGGTTTGTTTTTTATTTGATCCACAGTATGTTGTTTCGTGTTTCTAGTGAGAATCTTATGTTTCTTAGTATCAGTACATTTTATTTCGAAACTGATCAAATTTAATTGATTATCACAATTTTTGAGCATAATTATATCCATTCAAGCCCAACTCTCAGAATCAACGTGTTTTCATATTAAATGAAGCGCTAGAAATAGCAACTTGTAAAGTACCAGTTGCTTTACCACCACCATGGGAGTAGCCAGGGGGCATTTGGGCCATGCTATCCAAAATATATAGTTTCCATAATTTGCCCCCCATTTTGCCAATTTTACAAAAAGATCTTAGTACGGTTGAGTGAAACGTCATCAACACGCAAACAATAAATGTTTGTCCCCTCCAAAGCTTCCAGCAAATTCGGTCCCTGCAATGTATGCAAGGTATGCACTGTAGGCAAAGTAGGACATCACGCTAGAAACATATTGGAGAGGAACATTTTAGAAATGAAATTGTTTTGGATATCTGCCGAAATTCTTAATCTAAAAAAGAGAAGTAATGTACAAGACTTATTTTCAGAACAGTTACAACAGAAAACTCTTTTCAGTAAAAATACTTCCACCTAAGATTTTTTCCTGAAAATATTTAAGAGGAAATGGCAAAAATAATCACCAACAAAACGAAATAGCAACTTCATTTAAAACACGTTCATGAAGGCAAATGGAACACTCAGAGTCAGACTGGTTCGTTTGAGAAGCGAAGTGGAGCTTTCAAGGAACATGCCGCCATGCTGTGCTTTCATAACTCTGCGAGGATTCTAACTGAAGGTATCAACAGTCAAGTGACTAAGTACCACAAGGACAAAGCAGTCAAATCTGCTCACAAAGTATTTTACAGTACTAAGAAATCTAATTCGCGTCAACTACGCATTTTAAATCCTTTGGATTGCAAGCAAAAGCTTACGGGTGAAATAATAAAACTCTAAAACAAGATACAGAGCAAGAGTGAGGAACCCATTTACTATCAAGTGCCGCATGAAATGTGGAATATCGCTGGCGCGCCGGAAAACTAATTTCATTTTATGCTGAATTCTAACTTTATCTTCTGTGAGGAGCGCGATAGGAGCTTCTCTTGACAAACTGTCTAAATGTCTGCTTATCATGGAGTTTCGTTTCGGCG
>JGI24158J21664_10014571_pt1 | contig 10307 bp, 10 predicted proteins | sample Ectturendosymbi3_FD_21664 | JGI IMG/M metagenome (IMG submission 21664) | reverse complement strand
TAGGTGTAAAAAACACCATTGGCATAAATAGGTGTTACAAACAACGACATAAAACTCTTTATCAACTTTTGGTTATCACCAGGACATGGGTTTCAAAAACAACACCTTAGCAAACGGCCTGGCAAATATTTTAAAATAACTAATTAAATGCCATGAAAGAAAAGAAATTGTGCAAATCTTTGTCGGAGCTAAAAGCGCAGTGTTTAGGAAAAGTGAATAAATCTCGAACCCATAGGACATTTAACTTGTAGATAAGTATAATTCAAATTACTTAGTGTGGAAAAGTAAACTACGGTAAAACAAATGTTACAATTCAATCCGGCTGCCGAAGATCAGATCATGAAATTTGGTAACTTGAAAGGTAAGAAGCAATGCACTTTTTCTCGAAACAATGACCAAAACTTAATACTCACGCAAAGTGTTGAACTTTTATCTTACCCCGAAATCTAACAACTTTCAAGTAAGATACAGAATGATACACAAAATTTTAATGGACAATCCAGATGCACACACCCTGAAACGCTGTTAGTAATATTTTGGTGAGGGAATATAAGACGACAAAATTCTACAACTGATACCAAAATGAAGTATTTTTGTGCTTTGCGGACCACGCCGCAACTCCTGTCTGTATCTACCATTCAACTTCAACTCTGACTGAAATAGGTAACCTACAGAGCAAGGGTCCTCAACTCACTGAAAAGAAGGGCCAATTTGAACAAGCAGTCAACCAGGCATACAGCTACACACCACGCATATCATCCAATTTGCTATGTTTGTTGATAATGTACGAGAAATGCAGCATACAGGCCTCTAAACATTCTGAACTCGGCCACGGACAGTAACAAAGAAATATTTCACGACAGGGAAAACAATGACTGTGGATTACAAGCAAATAGTCGTGGGTCTCATGCGGCCGAGTAACGTGTTGGTATGCAATACAATAGTTATAGGAAGCACGCCAGTTCTAACCACCTCTAACTCGTGCTAAAAAACTTGAACATTCTGAATAACCACCACACTCAAACCGCCACAACTCAACCGTAAATCAGTTCGCAGTAGCAAACGCTGATCTTGACTTACAAGTGAAATGTAACTCCGTCGATGGCTTGATGTGCTCCTCGCAAAAATCTGAGAAAATAATAACGTCAACATCTTAACAATGAAGCCGATTGCGATTGCTCAACAGGTCGCGTACTTCAGTTTATTGAATTTTACCAGAGGTTTCCAGATTATGTTTAAGAGATTTCTTGCTTGTGGCAACCCACGTCAGTTTTACTTTTACTAAACATAAATTTTTCCAGTTTTTACAATACTTCAACTTTCTTTCATAATCCATTTTATTGATGTTTTGCTATGCTTAGGCATCAGAGGGTGATTTTCATTGTAATATAAAAACAACATATTTGAAGCAATGTTTTTGGTTGGTTAGGTCACATCACTATCAACGTTCGGCTGAAGACCTATTTCTCTGGTTAAGAGTATTCAGAAGAACACGAGTTCTCACGTAGTTACGTATTGCAAGGCACGTTTGGTTCCAACGTTGTTATTGTCAGGTCCCAAAAGCTTTGCGTCCCGCCACCAAGTTGACGCATCAAGCAATTCACGTAAACGACAGAATCCTTCAGCCACTTGATCGGCTGTTAAAATCGTAAGGTTTTGTGTGTAATACCAATTAGGTTCTGAAGCAAAAAAACAATAATATTTAAATATTTACTTGAAAAAACAGGTGGCAAAAGGTTATTTTTCTTTTTCGACGCAAATCATGGTCATTCGCGTTTATTTCGCAGTCAAACCAGTAATTTATTCACACTTTGCTAACTGCTGTCGGAAAATAGTAACACAGTGACTAAGTAGTTTGCTGAAATGTCGCTGTCTTATTTGACAACATTTCTTTAAGGATAAGGAACTTCGTTTACAATACCAGCAATTATATTTGGACATGGCTGGGATTAAGTTACAGTATATGAAAAACTTTGGCACGCATACCCATTCCAGTTGAACATCACTGTTCTATTAGTTTTCTAGATTTTTCTAAATCATTTACGATCATAAGTGTTCCCTATAAGGTGCGCAACTGCGTTGTACCACCAGACAATTTGTGCAGTGAAATCACATTCTCGCGCACTTGCAACATTCCAAATTTAACATTGTATATAAATCGCATGGGCCTTTCAACGCTTAAAACGCTTCACTAGTTGTGCGTCTACATGGTTACGTAATTGCATGCTCACTAAAACAAATATTTGCTCAGTGTAAAATTTTCTAAGAGGGAACACTGACGATCACACATTGTATTTTTGGCCCGATTCTTCGCGGCAAAGAATATCAGATTTAGTACTCGCTAACCGAAAGAATTCATACGTATATTTGCTAACGTTTGCTACTTCCCACACTACCTCACTTTACAGGGCATCGGATAATTTTCCTGGAGTTTTACTGGAAACCAACACTTTGAGAGGTTTGCTAAATGGAATGTCAACTTTTTTGAAATTTTGGATGCGACCAAACCTGAAATGAGTTTGGAAAATAATTTTTTCGAACTTTGGGATTTTCAGAGTCGTGCGTTCACCAGTAAGTGCCATCCCAAGTGGCTCCCCACAAACAAAATTGCCTGATTCCCCGTCATGTTTGTTAGAATCAGGATTTTAATTCCGAGTCTCATCATCAGAGTTTGATGGTCCCGTATACGTGTGGAATCCAACCCACATCCCAAAGTAAGATGCAGCTTCTTAGTTCTAACAAACGCGCACAACAAGCTTCAATTAAATCCCAAAGTCGGATTTTGTCATATACTGCAACTGCTCGCCGATACCTTGTGCTCATTTTCGATAAAAAAAGCGGACGGCCTTAAAAAACGGACAACGATAATGCTGTGTATGAAAACATTTCCTATGTATCGCTGATCTACTTACCGTTACCCAATTCCCAGTTTACTTTATACTTGTTTTCGGTGTAGTTCAGAAGCTGCTCGGCATTTGTGGAGTTCCATACCAGTCCGTCACGCTTTTCAAGGTTAAGGCCAAAAACTAGTTTCCAACCAACGCATTGACAGAATTCGTTTAGTTGCCTCCATTGCGATGCTGCAACCAATGAAAAATCCACATTTACTGCATATAGAGCAGTGCCTCCCAATCAGTACCCGCTGCACGCGAACTATTGAAAATTTTTTAAATTTCCGTTTTTTAACAAAAACATTTCTTGATAAATTAGCAGATTTTCAGTTTCTTTGATCTTGTCATATCTAATAAGCAAGTTCAAGTTCCACATTAACAGTAAATTGTATGTGTTGCTAATACAGTATTTTGTTTCTTTCTCTTATCTCAGTCTTTTCGTTGTCGCTTTATCGTGATACCATAGTGGGTCCATAAAAAATTGCCAGAAGTGAGTTGCAATCTAAAAAGGTTGGAGAACACTGAACTTTAGAGCATCCGTCTATTCGTAGATGTTGACTATTTTTTAAGAAGCAATTGATTTTATGCCTACTTTTCAAAATCATAGGTTTAAAAGTTTTAGCGTTGCCATGCAGTATTTGCTGCTTTTCTTCTGCTTGCTCCATTGCATCCGCCCACAACAAGTGTTTTCTGAATCGCGTTTCATTTCTTGTTTGACCGTTGCACTGGGACGAGTGCTTCTCTGAAATAAAATTTTTTGCAACCGACGCATTTGTAGAGAATTTTGCATACACAGCAGCGCAGTTAAATGACAAGCTGAAAGCAATGCATGAATTATTTCACGAACGGTAACTTTTTAGTAAAACGTCCCTGAGCCGGTGTTACCTGAAGATAATTCCGGAGTGGGGTCAAACGTAGTCACGTCGCCTTTGCTTCCTCCAATCCTAAAATACGATTCTCCCAATGCTTGCGCCAGATTCATAAACTTCGTATCACTGAAAGAGTTACCACGAGTTACATATTGTAACTTTTCAAGATATTTATTAAAACTTTACTTTCAAGGGTGGGTAACCTCCGGTGTTTAGGCCGGATACGGCACAGCTTAGACCGGGTACGGCCCAGTCTGGCCTAATGCATTCCTACTTATTATTGTATCTGGCCTAATTGTACTTGGTGCGGAGCGGAAGCAAGACCAACGTCTCCTTTGGCATTCTATTATTCCCTTTGCGTTTGTTCTGTTGCACTTTATCAATCAATCAATCAATTGTATTTTTCGCGAGATGTGGAAAAATGCGTGGTTCAACAAAGACTGCGAGGTCAACGCGTCAGCCAACCCTTGAAAAGAACAAGGAGAAAGGCAATCAGAAGATTAGGATTATGGCGAAGAAATAGAAAAGTAAAAACACACACACGCACAAAAGAAAAAACTCAAAATGTTTAATAGATCAATGCAAAAAAATGTCACAAATATCGAACTGTAACGAGCAGCGGCACGACCAACGAATTAGTTAGAATGAAAGACAAGTGCGTACATAATGCCGGGAATCAATTAAATTTATATTTGAAAGAGGAGCTGTTTATATAATTTTGTAAATGTATGGTAAGGCCTATTTGATTAGTTTCTCGGAATTTCACTTGCAGTTCTATGTTTGCACATTCCAGGATTCCGTTTCTTTCCAACTTTGCAATGTTACTTTGCGTAACAGTGACCCATTTGTGCATATTAAGAACGACTCAGAAAGGTGTCTGCGACCTGCGTCTGCGGATATTGTGCTCCGGACTCGGGTGGTCGCGCAGGTGGCTTGTGCTGCGTAGTCATTACTGATGGTTTTCTTCCACCTTGAGCACAAGAGTCCTTGGATTCTAAACTTTCTGGCACGTACCGACTGAGTGCGTGGGTAAGTCTGCCCATGTGTAAGTCGTTCGTGGCTGATGCTAAGGTTTACTTCTGTGGAATTATTTATTCACGGTTGCAACTGCCATTCAGTTGATACTGTTAATCTTACACTTTGCTGCAATTAAATGCTTTTGCTTGTGCGCTGAAAACGGTTGCAATGGGCAGGGCCGCCGTAGCAGTGGTATAGCAGGGAGGGAGTAAAAAAGTTGAGGACAATGGAGACTTGTAACAAGCAAAAAATCGTTGCAAATTATGCTTGTTTCTGTTCAGCAACATTGTTGACCTCAAAAATAATAATAAAAATTATTAAAAAAAACATTCTGAATTTTCTAGGCGTGCGAATGGCTGCAATAAATTTGTTTCAAGTCGGTTTTTCTAAAGTCTATAAATTTATATGGCTTATAACATAAACCATGAAATGACGTATGATACTTTATAAACCATGAAATGACCTGTTTATTCCGCAAACTGCGTTACGCAGCTAGTGTGTCGACCGTACATCTGTTCAATGAACTTCGTGTCTGACTCATAGAATAAAATAAAGCAACCCCTCTTTGGAAACCTTATTTTTCTGGCAAGCGTGTCTTTTTTATCCCCTGAAGTGGCCTAGTAGCTCGAAAAGGTTGCCGACCCCCGATTAGCTTGTAGGTGCTTGTGTGCGAACAGTTGGTTAGCACGTTCCACTTGTGGCACGCGTACGTCAGGTTGGATGGTAATAGTAATCTTTGAGCAAAACTGTTGCGCAAGTGAAGTGATGGTGAGCTAACCTTTTATTCAGCCGTTGTTTCCGCAGTGAATCCCAATCGCGGTTAAGCGCGTGACACGTAACCAAATACGTTTTCTTTCAACTTGCAAGTTTGAGGTCGCTTGGAAAGTTTTATTTGCTTCTGGGCTCTGAAAGTCCAATTTGATGGCTGTCGGGGAAACAAAGATTAATATGGCGAAAAATCTTGGAAACCACCGATTTACACTGTGAGCTAGTTTTTTTTCTGCGCATAATCCTATTTATAACCAGACCCATCGCCAGGATTTCGCAGCAGGGCGCCAAAAACCAGAAAGAGGGGCCAAAACCAGAAGGGGGGGCACATTTTTAAAATACAGTATTGGATGTATGTAGCAACCGGGGGGCCAAACGTGAAATGGGGGGCACCGATTTCAAATGGTGGGGCCGGGCACCACTGGCCCCCCCGCTGGCGGCGGCCCTGTTTATAACAATGGACATGTGCTACAAGCGAAGTTTACCTTAAATTGCACAAAATTCCTGTTTTTAGTCATTGAAATACGAGTATACGGCTGTGCTAGAGTCCCAACCTCAAACTTCTGAGTTGCACACTCCACTGCTGTTTTTATCGCCAACTTCGTGCAGCAATCACTTGCTTTGCTGCTTGCAGGTAAGGTAAAGGAAATAACTTGAGTGCATTTCTTAGTATTTCGAGCGTACCAAATGCAAGTCACAGAAAAAAATGAAGTCTAGTAGTAGGTCGAGTACATGACCATTATTTTCAATTAAGCGTTACGATAGAGTCCAGGTATCAGCAAACTTTTCGAAACAGAGCTACTTCATGGGTACAGATTAAATGCGAAGAGCTACCAGTTTGATACACACTTCTAAAACAGAAATTATGCTCAGCTTACCTATAAACAAGTTATTATTAATATTTAATGATATTCGTCTATGCCTGGGGTCTCCAAACTACAGTCCGCGGGCCAAATGCGGCCCGCGAAGCTATTTCATCCAGCCCGCGAAGCCATTTTGTCAATGATGAAGAAAATAATGTTGAAAAAAACTGCGAAATGTGTCCAAGAAAAAATTGTTAATTTGATAGAATATAACATATCCCGAAACAAACACATTACGTAAAACGTCAGGCCCTCGACATATTTTTTATTAGCTTACGTGGCCCTAGGTCAAAAAAGTTTGGAGACCCCTGGTCTATGCGAAGACACTGATGATGTTAATGCAGCGGCTTTCAACCTGGGATCGCGAGTCGCGATCCTCAGAGTGGTTGTGTTGTGAATCATTTTTAGAGGGGGCGCGAGTATATATTTTATGTACACATTTGCACTGCATTTGCTTTATTCGAGTTTTCGATGGGGTCGTTGGATTAATGTGGGTTGCTGCAATGGNTCGCAGTACAACAAAGATTGAAAACCACTGTATTGATGCTATTTTTAGAACAAGCCCGCGGNTGACACACGTGATCCTTTCAAGCGATCTGGTAAGGCGAGCACCAGTGTTCACTCTAAGAAAAGTATACCCTGAGCAAATGTTTGTTTTGTTGCGCACGAAGTGCATGCAACTTCGCAACCATGCAAAAACACAACCAGTGAAGCATTCCAACATTAAAATGGCTATGCGATATACATATATATATACATATATATATATATATATACCGTATTAAATTGCGAATGTTGGAAGTGCGCGAAAATGAGATAGCACTGCACAAATTTGTCTGGTGGCACTGCGCAATTGTGCAGTTGCGCACCTTAGAGGGAACACCAGCGAGCAGCATGTCAGTAATCCTTGCCATGGGCAATCACAAGTTATATTTTATTCTGCATTCGTTCCCAACAGCAACGATCCCGTCAAAATTACGTAACGAGTCCTGGCTAGTGGCTATACGAACAAATCTTGACTGTTAATTAGATCTGTAGTTAAAAGTTATTCAGCGAAACGAATTGAATTTGTACCTAGTCTAAGCGGTTTTGGCCAAAAAGAGACTAAGACATATCTGTGGCAGGGATGCACAGCCTGCAGCCGAACAACCGCATGCGGCCTTTACTAAAAGTTTGTACGGCCGTGCACATGAAATTCAATATATGTCATGGCGGCTGTGCATTTAATATAAACTGTGTGTCTACTGTGTCTGCGTATGAGCATACTTAGCATAAAGACGGCCAAACAGACCTGTGGAAACAGGCTAGGCTTCGTGTGTGGAAGCTGAACAGAAGCATTGCAAAATATAAAAATATCTTGAACTCACTGGCGGTTGTATTCATCAAAATAAGCGTAATGCGGCCGCCAATAGCAAAAAGGTTGTGCACCTCTGATCTAGGGAGTCAAGATCATCACGTTACGAATCGATTAAAATAGGCTCCAGTAAAGCGGAAACAATGCATTCAGAATCACCAGCAGATTTACTAAGCTCTGGTAAGGTTAGCCAAACTTTGGAGAACCATTTTTTCGCAAATTGTCTTTCCACGGAAATGTTTAGGCTTCTCGTAACTTTAATCAGCACACGCTTGTACAGATCCCAAACAGCAATAAACATATAAATGAAGAGTAAGCCTATTTCGAAATTATCGCAAAATCGCTGAGAAACACCATTTTGGCATTTGCACTCTGGAATATGTTTCCATGCTGGATAACAACTCTTTGTTTTGAGACAAAGACTTACTTGAAGTAGTCAATCCACCCATACTGAAATATCATAAAACCAGCAGCGACTGAAGGTGAAAGCGGGTTGGTGGTGTAAATTGGTTTGCTGGTGTCTGCCGAACACCGGTACTGCGATAAAATTTTGAGTATATTGGTTAATAGTTGACATGATGTTGTTCAAGTGAGCATGGAGTAAAAATTATCTCGAAGTGAAGCTCAAGTTATTATCAAAGTTTAAAATGATCTTAAAATGAAGCTCATAGTTATACTGACAGATCAAATGCTATTTTTAAAAACTTCGAAGTATCAGCAAAAGCTGTCGGTAGTTCATACAGCTTAAGTTGGGCACTACTGGAAAAGCTTTCATGAGCAGTGATGCAGTACATTAAAAAGTTTAGCACCACTGGTTTTCAAAGAAAAGTGGGGCATTTGCACCTCGCTTTTGCGATAGCATCTGTTTATCCACTTTCCCTTACCTTCAGCCTTTGACTTGAGGAGACTGCCAGCAGCACAATGCAGGAAAAAGCAACCAAGAACTTACGCACCATTATGATCAACCAACTGCTGCTGCGTGCTATGCGTCCTGTGCAGTCACGTCACGCTGTTTGATTTAAACGTCAGCTAACTGCGTGGCCTGAGACGGGTTGCCGGAAGCAATATGAACGTGCATGGTAACAAACTTCAATTCTGTGTTTGTAAGTTCGATTAAGTTCGAGCGTATTTTGTTCATTCAAAGACGGCCAAGCTGAAATAATGAATGAGCGATTTTATGAGCTGCTGAAATTGCGTTTATAGCCTTTAAGTTTTATCAACTTGTTTAAATACCAGTAACGCAAATGTAAGTATCGTGACCCAATGCTTCAAAACACAAATAAATGACTAGTGAACAAACATGTAGCCTACAATCCAATCGTTCTTCTTCGGTTAAAAGTTCAAAACGGTAATCGAAGATTCTTGTCTGATCTGGCCACACAAATGGAAACAAGCAATTGGGACCAGAGGACATATTCATGAAAACCACCTGGTTATTTTCAAAGCTGTTAAAACGCTTATTAAACACTGCGGCATTCAATGCTGTTGCGCAAGATATGTCAGATTTATAATCTTACTGCGGCGTTGTTAGCCCGTCACGTTTGCGAGTTCAAATAATATTGCTGCATTTAGACAGACTTGAAGTTTCTTCAAAAGACTGAGCCAACTAGAAAACGCTTTGTCTTGCAGTAGTTGAGGCTAGTCCTGTAAAGTGTGGTCAACGCTCAAAGCGTTTGAAACATGTAATCAACTTTTCGACCTATCTCGCAGATTTTCAAGGTTTCCAGCATCGTCCATCAGCATTGCAAGATTGGACTCTTCACTTCTAGAGTCAACGCCCTTTTCCAAATACTTCAACCTCACAAAATCTTTTGAAGTTATAGAATTTAGGTCTTGCCAAAGGCATTGTCAATCCATACGTCACTTCCGACATTCAGGGTTGTTATGCTTCTTCAAGCTATACTTGCTCCCAGTAAAGATTTTGCAACGCAGTTCGGTGCTCGTTATTTAGCATTGGTGCTCGTTATTTAGGATTGTTATTTAGCAATTTCAGTTTCCTAATTTTAGAAAGCATCACCAATTGTAAAATACATGTATGATGGAGGGGCAGTGGCGTATCTAGGGTATGGCAGGCATGGCACGTGCCATGGGCTCAACTTTGAGGGGGGCGCAAAAATTGCCTGGTAAAAATAAAAATTTTTGTTTACAGTTTTTTCAACCTCTGTTTTTGCGCCCAATGCAAACATAAACTGCAAAGCTGCATCAATATTGTGCGCCCATATCTAATGTATTAAGTCGGCACCACCAAACATTATGACAAAACTGCGGTATAATGAAAAAACATGACAGTCAGACCGAACAAGAACGCTCACATGTCATATCCACAAGACATTGTTCAAGGCCATCACTCCGTACCGTACTGCTGTATTTCAGACAACAAGATATTAGTCAGCATCTGCTTGAGACCCTGGAATACTATCGTTTTTGTTTTGTCACGTTAATACTATTGTCGGGTCTGCCAGACCCGGTTTTCAAAAATAAAAAAAATACCTTTTCCTTCAACTGCAGTTTATCACAAAAACTACACTGAAAATATAAGTCTCAC
>JGI24158J21664_10014570_pt1 | contig 10307 bp, 8 predicted proteins | sample Ectturendosymbi3_FD_21664 | JGI IMG/M metagenome (IMG submission 21664) | reverse complement strand
ATCAACTTCTTCATTACTGACGTCCTCTTCGTCTGAACTGCTGCTCAGCTGGTGTGGACTGACCAATAACAGGTGTGACTACATTTTCACCTGAATCATGTTGCTGTTCCTCTTCATATGATATGCCGTCATCCGTACACCAGTCAAGGGCCACAACAGCAATATGCTTCGCTGTCATTCGAATGCGCGACATGACGGAAAAACAACCAAACAAGTTCAGCAATAAGAAATCACTTCATTAAATGCACTGTGAAAACGACCACTGCCTGCATCAGTGTACAACGGTATCTCCAATATATGCAGTAAAACCTGACAAACAACATTGAAGTCCAAAACAAAACAGCGTGTTTGCCACCAGATTGCAAACGTCTCAATCGGCACATGAAACAATCGACTTATTTTGATGTGAAAAAAGCACCACGAGAAACAAGTAATTAGTTTTGGCTATCTTCAGGCATTGGGTATCGAAAACAACACCTTGGTATACGGCGGGGTGCAAAAATTAAAGTGATCAAACAACTGTGACAGAAATGAAACAGAATCGCACCAACCATATCTTTGAAATGTAATAGTTTTTTAAGGAAAAGTCAATAAACCTCAAACTCACAGGATACGCAGATTTTGCAAAAATTGAATTTAAAAATCACTTGGTGCCGAAAACGACACCTTGGTAAATCTAGTGTTAAAGGATAGGTACACAGTATTTGATACAATAAACATTCACACATAATGAAAAAAATTACGAATGCTGACTGATCAGAAACAACTCCGCAGAACATCATTCCTATCAAAGATCCCATGAATTTCATCGATGAAAGAAATGGATCCAACCAGCCTTTCTTGCAAACGATATCGAACTGAAAAACCATAAATAATGTTTAATGAATGTAAAAACTGCAAATAATCAATGCTTGAAACTTTAAAAGTTCAAAAAGAGACATAGTTTTGAAGAAAATTCCTCTTTTGCACAATAACTGACCAGAATACAATACTTTTGCATGTGTACTGGCAGTTAGATCCGAATTAATATTTGCACGATTTCTCTTGTGTATGCGTTTCGCTCTTCCTTGTTTTCTAAGAATAGTTGACATTAACGTGTAGTATCAACTGCGCACAGACCATAGGGATTTACAATATGTATACATCATGAATTACAAGACCACAAAATAAAAAGAAGATGAATTGGAAAAATATGACGAAATGGGAAGGTTTAAATATGAAATGAATTGCGAAATATTTAAAAAATGTACGGCTCATCCAAGTAACTCTATTCGAAGTCTGGTATCATACTGTACGAGGGAAGAACAGCGGACAACTGCCGTCTAACTTGGACGTATTTGTTTTTGCTGCTGACCAATACAGTTCCTAGTATTGATACGACAATTTCTCATTCGATACGATCTTGTGCTGTTCGAATGTGTTCCAAAAGCTTGTAAATGCTGGGATATGGTTGTGTATTCAAAAAATATGGTGACTGGAAAGCGTGGTACCAGACCTCAAACGAGTGAGATCGCGCACGTTGAGAATCATTGGCGTATGTTGGAGACCAATTGAAAGCAAAGGCTGTCTTCCACACGCAAATGTACTACGCGTAATTGATAATACACGCAAAAGTCAACGCGGTATTGTCCGCGCACGTTTGTACTGCGCGAAAATGGCCGATAAACATCTGAAGTGAAGTTGTTTGATTTATTCTTCAATAAAGTGAACCATGAGAAAATTACAATATTTCACGCTTTTTAAGCACTAGAAGTGAAGGACTCATCATCTTTTTGCGTTTGCTATGACCAACCACACTGTCTAGCTTTTTGTATTCTAATTTTTTATGAAAACCTTTCAAGAAATTGCTACGTGCAGTTGCAGTTTAGCAGTAAATGTTGATAAAGATGAGTTACATCTTTGCAAAAAACCCGCCGTTACTTATTGGAAAGGCTGAAATCATCACTCCAAGTTCCCCAATTATGCGGAAAAGTAACATCGTACTCCTTTAGCAAAACGAAAAGAATAGAAAACACAGTACCTCAGTAACAGCTGAAACTCCATCACCATAGTAGCGATATGTGCGGCAAGGTATCAGGCTAACATTTGCTGCCGATATATCTGGAACAAAAAGACATACATTCATATCTTTAAAATGTACATAAACAGAAAGTATACCTTGAAAACTGACGAGCAAATTATCGAATGGGTTGATACGTTACACAGCACATGTTTGAAAAACCTCATATAAAACTTGTGATCAATATCTAAACATCTGGTATTCGACCCTTTTTTGGAGCTGTCGCACATGATAGGAGCTTGTACTATTTCTGTCTTCAATTTAATTTCGATTTATTCATGTGCAGTGGGACTTATTTCACAATTTCTACCACTGCTACTGTTCAGTTAATTCCAATCCAACTCAAACGTAATTACACAGCAAAGCATCAATATGTGCTCATAATCACGCAAAAACACGGTCGTAATTTACTTCAGAAAAAACTGTAGCCTTTTGTGCTCTTCTTTAACCCAGTGTGTCCCTTACATGGGGAATATTGGGTCAGAACACCGCATGTACATTGAGACGGTCAAATCATTGTTTAGTCGATTTAGGGTGTTCACATTTGAGGTCATTCAACATTAGCACTCAGGGACCAAGTTTAAGGGGGGATCGGGAAACATGTCCCCTAACTTTTGGTCAAGGGGGACACAATACCTTTTGTACGCCCAACATTTATAACAAAAATAGTAAAAAATTTTTCTACTTGTGCAGGTATCTACCATCACCCAAGTATGTCAAAATCATATCGTTATTTGTCATGTACATCGGGATATGCTAGGAGAATTGTCCTGTCGAGATACTACCAAGGAATTTGTGAGGTACAATGGTGCGGGGTGATATGTGCTTGTCTAAACGCAAATAATATCCCGATATGCATTACAAACAACGGTATGATTTAGGTGTACTTTTAGGCCATTGTAGGGCGCAGCCTTGGCAGGTAATGGAATCTCAGATATAGATGTTTAATAATTGGAATTGCATTGTGTAACTGCCAATTAATTGAATTTCAAAGATACATGTTCATAAATTCTACCTTTAATGTATTGTTTGTTTTTAAAGACTGGCTGTTTCATCCTTTTTGACAAAGAACTCTTCAATTGTTCATACTAAAGTTTTGCGTATTTAATGAAGAAACGAATCAATAATGTTAATGTTGGGAAGTAAAGTCCAAATCCGGACTCAAGTCCTCATTCTTTGAGAGCTTGGACTTGCTTCCAACCAGACTTACTTCGACTTGAAACTCGCCGACTTTGTTAAACTTTAAGTACCACTGCATTAGACTGAGCTTGAAAAAAGTTCAAATTGGTAGATGCAAATATCCAAAGCATTTTTATTTGTGCAATAGGGTTGGACAATGTCTTCTGGTAACTATTATCTACAATAGTTCTAGTCACTTCAGTTGTCAATTGACGATAAGAAAATGAAAATAAAAATAAAAAATAGGGCGGCTGGTTGATCCACGCTGTTTTTTGTGGTGACAAAAACGGCTTTAAAGTCAATCAGTTTCACTGATGCCAGATCTTCAACTTGTGGGAAGTACTGTATTTCTGTGTGATTGCTGTCGTCTCGTGTTTGTGATCTCATATCATCCTCGTTATCTTTAGGCATTGTTCCTTGTTACACACAATATATTTTTGACACGTTCGACATCAAATTCCACCAGGATAAATCATTCTACATCTGTGTTTGGATACTTTATAATGACAGGGAATGTTGTGAAAGTCCTATTTTGCCCCAAAACATTTGTCTCATTCTGCCCCACACAAATCTAAAGAACAGAGCGAGGAAATCTTAGCTAAACTTAAAAAGAATTAAAAATCTAACGTCATGAAGTAATATTCCAATGTTCTGGCTATAACACAAAAACGCTCAAGGCCTTTTCTGCTGTTTCACCTTTATTAAACTCCAGTGTAAATAGGCGCATGACATAGTTTAGGTTTTTAAACACAATGCAGAAGAATTGTTTACAACTGCAAAGGATATGGTATTTTATTTTTATTTAGAACTGAGTAGACTGCCAAAAACAATACGTTATCTGCTTTGTGGCTTATAGTTTACAAAATTACGAAATGTGTATATAACATACCAGGCGCGCAACCGGGGGGGTGCATTTGGGGCATCCCCCCCCAAAATTTCCAAAACATTGCATAGCAATTTTGACATTTGAAGAAACTTTCAAGTAATAAAATTGAAATTTTGTATTTTAATCATTTTTAAGAAACTTTTTACTTAAATATTCCTTTGTCTTACTGGTAATCATCTCCTTATATGATATATCTTGAGACAGGCCATCTGATCGAAAATTTTGCAAATGATTGGTATTTAACCACAAATATGTTGAAATTGGGAGATCGTTTAAAATGTCTGTAGGCTACTTCTGAGGTAGTTTTAATCCTTTTTTTCGTATACCACTCTGAAACTTTTCAGAAATGTAGTGTGTGTGTACGCTTTGGTTTGGTTTCTTGCTACCTTCTGAGGAAGAGATTGCATACACACACTCTTGAAATGTCAACGATAAATACTGCATTGCTATCACACCTGTAGAGCAAAGTTTGCACCCTGTAGACTATGCCTGGTGACAGAAGCAGCATAGCCTAGTCATCTGTTCATATTGTGTTAGCTTTACGTTTGCCCGGGGTTACTGTAGGCTACTATTTAAGCATTTTTGCTTTTGTGTTCAGTGCTTAACCGTTGCTGGGGTTTCACAGCCAAGCTCTATAACGTTGCAAGGGAAATTCGAAATTCACAAGAGCCTCAAAGTTATTAGGTGTTGTTTAGGTAGTCCTAGCAAAAGTGGCTAGGCCCACCCACATCTGGTGCCGATCCTGGCCCAATCATTCGTAATAAAGTTAAAGTTGCATCCTGCTCATGCTCCACAAGAGGAGGGTGCAGCCGATGCGCCGCTCTGGTGCCCACAAGAGTCTAGGGGCCTATGAACCTCAATGTTCAAAGTGGAAAAGGGCAATTATGCACAAAGTTTGTATTGTTATGACTTTATTCATACATACAATCTTATGCAAATTAATTGGCTAAAGTTGTGGTTTTAGTCGCTATACAATGTGTCGCCATTTCTTTTGATGTGTGGTTGGGATTATCTCATTTTTTGCTGTTTCATTGTTAGCCCAACGCACTATATAATGTGTAACATGAGGAATTATCGAAAAATATTTTTATGTCGTTACATAGGGCTTTAATCTCAATAGTGTTATGGAATGAAGCCAGTTCTTTCTTTTGTATGTACAGTAGTTGAGAGCAGGGGTGGATATTAGGGGAGGCGAACAAGGTGTCGATTCGGGGCTCCCTTTTTTCAGAGATGTCGCGGGGCCCCTCTTTGAGACTTTTGCACTTAATTTTGCATTGCTTTGTTTAAAAGCTGATGAACCATTCTGGAGCAGCAAGCTCTGGAGAAAGTCATAAGTTTTTCAAAATAAAGCAAAAATATGTGCCAAAGGGGGCCCTTTAACAACTTTAATGTGTAGACAAAGAACAATAAAAATTAAATAACTTCAAACAATTTAAATTGTGAAATGGACTTTCACGCAGAAGAAAATTTCCAGACAAAACGAAAAATTGAAATTGCTTTCAGCAAGTAAAATTTTTGTGTAGCATGTGTAAAATATAGGGGCCCTTTTTTGATTTAACGTGAACAAATATAGGGGCAATGGGCCCTTTTTCAAGACCACATAGGCTATTGTGCAAATGACATATCACGAATTGTACAATGATTTGGCATTGCTTTCTGCGATTTTTACTCTTTTTTTATTGGCCCTAAAGTCTAATACCCACCCCTTGTTGAGAATTGTGCACGTTGGAATTTCTCCGATTTTAATGTAGGAATCACCTAGGAAGCGGAGTTGCATTATTACGCTTTCGTAAAACTGAAATTATACCCAAATAGCCATTGCAAAAGGTGTGCTAAGAAGACGAATTTTGATTTACAGAAGGATTTGGTGCATGCTGAGTTTACAGAAGTTCAAGTACAGTGTGACGTCGCCCACCGGAGGCTGGTAGAAAAGCTAAGAATGTGCAAAAAATAGCCTAAATATTGGACTGTAGAAAACCGCAAAGAGTGCTGTTTTCAGATGAAAGTCACTTTTTGTTCCAGAAAAAAAAGCAGATTTAATAGGACCAGGAATCGTGAGCAGTTAAGTCCTGCCCATTGCAGTGAGCTAGTAAAGGAACCCAAAACGATGTTCTGGGGCAGTTTCGGTTTTTCAGTAGTAGCTTCACTTATGCCAATTGAGGGTATGATGAACTTATACAAATACATTGATGTAATTGAGAGAAAAGCCATTCCAGATATGAGAAAAGCGTTTCCAGATGGTGGAGGAAAATTCCACGATATTGTCTCGTGTCTTTTATCTGAAAAAGTGAAGACGATTTTCAGGAAGCAAAATTAAATGTGATAGATTGGCCTGGAAACTCGCCAGATCCTAACCCCATTGAGAATTTGTGATCAGTAAGAAAATCCCGGTTACAAAAATTCGATTGCACCACCATGACCAAGCGAATAAAGGCCATCATTCAAGTATGGCATCTAGGGTTGCGGAGTCGGAGGTAAAATGTCTGACTCCAACTCCGACCTTTTCAAAATTCCCACTCCAACTCCGACCTTTCCAAAATATTCGACTCAGATTCATTAACATAAAGCGAATGAAGTTTAGCGGCCAACAATTTTGTAGCAACTAGCATTCAGTGGAAATCGTGGTACACAGCAAGAATTCTCTGTTTCAATATTTTGAAACTATGTCGAATAGTTTTAAACTATGTCCAACACATTTTTCCAAGAGGGGGAAAAAATTTTTAGAGTGGGTTTCGCACCCCAAGTTGCCGCCCTGATTAAGACTAATAAGTTCTCATTTTCAGAAATGTTGCGAAAATAACATATATGTGACCATTTGCGAAAACGTTGTACCACGGTTGAAAAAGCACAATGACATCATCGAATGAAAGTTCATGAAAATTGTCCCCCCCCCGAAATGAAGAGCTGGTTGCGCCCCTGCAACATACAACAAGGGAATGAGAAGAACAAACATTCATCAGTCTTTTAAAAGTGCGAATGTATATTTTCCTTTGTTTTAAAATGAGCTTAAACCCAACTTGTATATATGGTTGTCCTCTGAAAATCGACAAACAACAAGTGCTTGAACAAAAACTTTGATTAGAGAGTTCAGTAAACACTTGAAGTAGAAGAAAAAATATGTTCATTTACTGTATTTCAAATTTTTATCGCTTCTGATGATTTCTAATTTTACAATCATTTTGGTGACCAAATCTTTAAAATGTTTGAAAAGAAAAAAATTCCTGGCTTGAATTTAGCGATAGTTACTTTTATTTGACGAATGAGGTTTCTCGGTTACCATCGTCATTCTTTGGCTAACGTTTGTCTGTTTTGGTTTTCAGTGGTAACGATTGGATGACTATTAGTTTAATCATTCGCGATTCCAGCTTTCACTGCCACTCTTAGCATTAACTGCTGACGTTTTTTTCAGTTGTTTCAGTCGAACGACATTCACCTGCTCTTTAATGTAGACTGGCCCCTACTTGCCACAGCCACCACATACGTGTGAATTTTGCAGATGCCTGACCACTACAATTATTTGTCACTAAGAAAAATACCATATGCATTTGAAACGTTTCGCCAGTTTTTAAATATCTGTATTTTTAAATAACCACAAATACATTTTGCGTTCCTTGTACGATAATACAAGGATTAGGCCAAAACTGGTAAAACTTGAAAACACGAATGCAGACATGATGTGAAAATCAGGGAACACAAAACATACTTCCTTTCGTAATTTCATCCACTGGCACGTGCGTCACGTTGTATCGCTCGCATTTGTTTTTTCTCAGCTCACCAAGCCCGTTTTTCTTCAAAGGTATTGCGTAATGCAAGAGGGCCTCCTCGTTGAACGTTGTGCGGTTGTACAACTGCAAAACAAATGAACCTCAGTTCCATGGATAGCAAATGCCTTTTCAAAGTTTCTTACCATACGCAGTACACTTATCTAGCAAAACATGAACTAAAATCGTACGCAGCCATGCCGACTTCGGTAAATGAAAAAGTTAACCACATTCGTCTCACCGGCCGGAAAATATAAACAGCAATTGCTAGTCACAATAAGTCGGGAACAGAGAAATGGATTTATCCGTTCTTGTTTTTTCCAACTTCAACAGCTGTTGTCTTGCTGAGCAGCGGAAATGCGGCGTTAGAAAAATAAAAAAGGTATTTGTAAAAGATGAAGAAGCAAAAATATTCCAGAAGGGATTGTGTGTTTTTCAAATTGTGAAATACGAAGTGTTACTCAATCCCTAGCACATTTTTTACTTTTTTAAAATTTAAATGTTTGGCTGAGACGCTAGGTCCATATCACATGAGGTAGAAGAACGCAAGGGAACATAAACTCTTCGCACAACCCATCACAGGTTTAGTTTTAATTGGTACATGTAAGCAATGCTGAAGAGGAATGAACACTGAAACAAATCATCCGCAAATACTGCTCTCCATCGCCACCATACGGAACCTTTATATAGTTAGAGAGAATAGAATTTTGTAAAGAGCATTGGACAATTGAAGTAAGTAGCTAGATGATTGAATGAAGATGCGCATCGCTGAATAGGCAAAAGTTTGAAAATAAAGTGCGCCACTTCACTTGCATGGTTTGATTCCTATACCAATTCACCAGCAGTCTTACTAAGTTTTTATACACGTAGTTACATTACACATAGTTTTGTAAACAATGAGTTAAGCTTAGTTATTTGAAGCCCCTTGAATCCATCTAATAACGTTGAAAACTCTGGGATTTTTCACATAATATAATACAATGTGTATACATAGGTAAAAACGTACACACATCACGCCGATATTGTAGATTTAAGCCACACTGGTTGCAGTGCTGGTGATAAATGATGAAATTCAGGATAAAATGCAATAATCAAATAGTTTACAAATAGGTCTTTCTAGAAAAGTCTTTAATTGCCAGCATCAGTTACATAAAAATTCGTATTTTTGCAAACAGGCACCATTTTGCAAATACCGTATTTATGCGATTGTAAGCCGCGGCTTATAAAGTTTTTTCATCATTTCGTGCGGCTTACATTCAAGGGCGGCTTACAATCAAGAGGGGCTTACATTGATTTTTCATTGCCTGATCGAAAGGTCTAGATGACCTTCAGCCTTTCCTTGGCTACGTTTTGTCGACCAAACTCTCTTTTCACATTTCATTCTACTGTATTCAGCATCACGTGCACGGTCCTTCGCAGAAGGGATTATGATGAACAGAAGGCAGTTGCAGTGGTGTAAACATCATTACCGGGGTGGCCAAAAACGCGAAACGCGCTAGTACGCGAAAGTATGTCAGAAGCTTAGGTAACCTATGTTTAAGTGCGGCTTACATTCAAGAGTGGCTTACATTGTTTTTTAACACCATTTCGTGCGCCTGCGACTTACAGTCGAGGGCGGGTTACAGTCAAGGGCTGCTAACAATCGCATAAATACGGTAAGTCTTACTTTGCAGTACGCATAGCAGAAGTTAAGGTTTATATGGCAAAAAACTCTCTCCAACTCACAATCATGAAATTCATTTTGAAAAACTTGGGTTATAGTAACTTGCATTGTTACTATAGTAGTACTGCATATGAAATAATGATTCCAGCGTCCTCGGAAAAATTTGAAAAAAAGTTTTTGAACATTTCTTCCCAAAAATGTTTTCGATTTTTTGAAAATCTATATTTTGAAAAACTGTTAAGAAGGTAAAAAATCTGGTGTTTCTGCTCGATATCAGTATCAGCTTATTCGGGAACAAGTACAAACAAACGACAAACATCAAATCACGCGCCACATATTTAAGTTGTGGAAAGAAAACAAGCCACATAACAACAGAGTTTGTGTTGTTCCCAGGACATCTGAAATAACCATGCGATTTTGTAGTCAGATGCCCTGTTGAATAACAGTGAGAAAACGGGTCCTTGCGAAATAGTGCATTTCAGTGAAGAGAAGGTCCAGGCTAAGTAATGTAATTTTGTTACTAAATGTAGCATGTCATGCACTGCTAGAGCACATCCTGAAAACAATATCTGCTCTTTGATAACACAAAATTATTTTGTTGTAGTTGTAGGTAATGGTAATGGTTTATTGTTTCATATGACTCAGCCAACAAGCAGAAGCACCATAAAAGCCATCGCATGTAGTAAACCAACCATTAGCGAAAATTAGAGCAAATGAAAACACAATGGCACAATAGCTGATCAGTGTAAACAAAGACGG
>JGI24158J21664_10014568_pt1 | contig 10309 bp, 8 predicted proteins | sample Ectturendosymbi3_FD_21664 | JGI IMG/M metagenome (IMG submission 21664) | reverse complement strand
CGCAGCCTCCAACTCCCTCATGCATTCTATACATCGATGTACTTGGAAGTCATTGCAGTTCTTCATTATAATAATCATGATGGCGACATTCATGCGTATGTCTTAAAAGCTTGTATTTCATCAAAGTACAGTAAATGCATTAGCGCCATCAAGCGTATACTCTATACTACCGCAATGTATCCTCGTCTTTCGTGTATTTACGTTTTTCTCTTTTCTGCGATGCATGTTTAAAGTCTAGCGTTTTGTGTGTGGGAGTGAAGACACAAATACAGTACAATACAGTTCACAAAAAGCCGTAATATACGCTATTTGTGGTCAAACTAAACTGAAGACGAAGCGAGTCAGTTGTGATAAGGAATGAAACTTACGTAGGGAAATCCAAAAAGATTAAACTCAAACATTATTGGAATACTAGCTAGCAGTTGGGACCAGAAGCTTTGGTTGTCTCCTGTCCAATGGCCACCGTATTTTCCTGAACCAGCAAAAGTGGATCGCGAAAAGAGGAAGCTTCGTTTTGTCGAAAAGATTCTCTGAAATGAAGATATGCAGGAAATAATTTTATAGTTGTTGCAACAGCTCTAGGTTTTTAAACAACTGTAACCACTTCACAATTCAATGGTCAAAAATTCACGTTTATTGACTTCTGCAGATTAACGTTAGAATCGTTGGAGGCATACTAGGTTTTTGAAATTATGAAGCAAAAATCTCACGAGTGTAGCCAACAGAGTACTTGGTAGTTTTCAGACAATCCGACCCCATTACAAAACTTTGAAAATATCATAATTATTTCACAAAGTTACCAATTTGTTGCATTTTGGAATCATTGTTACTTTTGTGGGCAATGCACTGACCTAACCGAAAAATATTTTTTGTCTAGGTAATACTCACCTAAAATTCAACGCTGAAGTTANAAAACGTAATGAAGTAAAAACGTCAACCTTTAAGCGCATAAAATTGGTACAGAGTTAACAGCTTCATCAAAACCAAAAACAAAACTTTCAAAATACTGTTTATGTTTTATTTTGAAACGTTTCAGAATGTTCTTCATCTGTTTTCATTTGGATTTGCAAGACTTTGCAAAACTGCAATGGCAAGCCATTTCTCAAAAGCAAAGAGCAGATATTTTGAAATTGTTTGCGTCTTTTTCTGTATCACTGAGATGTTTACTTCAGGTATTAATGAATACGCTACTGTCTGAAAAGTCTAACAAATATAACTACTTCATAAAAGTATTGCGTCTTGAATGTCGTTGGAAAAGAGGTAAATAAAACCCACTTAAATGCTTTAATTTCATAATAGCGGTACAGACGTGACATTCATGCAAAAATAATGCTGCAGATGTACGACAAGTGTCATACCCCTGCATTTGAACAGATGCAGTCAACTTGGATGAATCTTGATTCCAAGGATAACTTGTAAACATCTATGGGCACGGTCACAGTGTTACGAAAAATGGATGTAAAATTGGTAAAACATTGTTTTTCTCGTACTTTACTTGATTAGATACTAGTTCTGCATGAAGCATTACTCCACAAACTGGTTTTAAGAAACAAGTCCTAAAGGTTTATCAGAAGCTGTTAAATAGTGCACNATTTGTTGATAAAGGATTCCTAGCCTGCGGTTGCTGATACAAGCAGTGAGATAAAAATTAGAGTAAAAATTTTGTTTGGACATTTCTGTGAACCCCAAACCTATGAACTGTGAACTACTTTCCTAAATCTTGCGTTCGAAGGTTACGCAGGACAATCGCGCTTTGAAAAATCAACAGCTTCTAATTGTATTTCAAGCTGTCAAACAAAACCTTTTATACCTAAACAGCAGTTACATCATTTTAAAGTAATTAATTAAATTACTACTCCAGCTCTTTGCTGCTTACAAGCCTACGTTGTTCTGTTCGACTTACCTCTAACGTGCTGTGAGTTGCGACGGCCATCATGTGTCCGTACAAGCTGTGAACGTTGTAGTGCAGGTCGGCGTACTGAATATTGTCCATACAAATCGTTTTATCGTGCAAGCCAACCCGGTAATTGAGGATGCCTGAAATGTTATAAAAGACCATACACGAAAGTGAGACTTGCCACGTATGATTAGATATAATGGTTTTAGGTAGACGGTGCGGAAAACAGTCACTGTGTGACCAGTAGCAGCCCTCCAAAAAACAAATGGCGCCATCAAGTGTCTCTGCTTGTGCAGAGTCACGAAGAAGGTCCATGTGGTATATTTTGAGAGAAATGGACGTTTCTAAACATAGGAAGAAAGCAGCAGGTTTAATAACCATTTTTATTATCATTGTTATGTTTGCTGAAAACGCCTTGCGACTGTGTGTTTTTCTTTCGGTATGCAGGATTTTCGTTAATTTTTATTCACTTAAGAACCTTCAAGCACTGCGTGCTCACAAAAAGCTATTCTGGTCATTACAAACTTCCTGATGATCGTCTCATAGCAATTACAACATTTGTAATGATCTAAAAAATCCTAGTAATTTCAGAAACTGTAGCGATCCTTGTGTTTTGTTGTCCAGCACCTATATAGTCAATTGCCTTTAGCACTTTACTGCAGTTTTGACTCCCGGTGGGGGCCGTAATTCATAAAAATAAAACGTAGTGCGGCCAGAAAAGCGAAACAATTGTGCACCCCTGGCTTAGGCACATCTAAAAACACTGAAAACGCAGGGTACTTTGTTTACAAAATATGATACAATCTGTTTGAGTGCAAATACAGTCGTATCAGTACCGTGTTAACACCAAACTGGTTGTCAGTGGTTGCAACAAATGCTAATATGAAGGATAAATTGGAATGCTCAAATACAGTAAACTCCCGTTTAAGTTCGCAACTTGAATCTGAGCTGTTTGTGCGAACTTATGTGGTAGGTGCGAACTTAGCAGTTGCGCTTTTAACTGCATTAGCAAACAGATGCTGATCATTAGGGCTAATGTTTGGAGACTGAGACTGATTGATGCTTTGAAATGGGGCTGATTGATGTTTGGAGACTGATTGATGCTTTGACTGAAGCTAACTATTCTTTTTAGCAAGGCATATAGTATTCACTTACATTATGTTATTCACTTCACAAACAATGTCAGGCAAAGCCAAGCTTTTGAATGAGTCACAGAGATTGGAATTAGACTCTAAGCTGAAACAGCCAAATCATTCAACTGATCCAAGTCAACGAAACATCGCACGACGGAGTGACGCTGCTGTGAGAAAAGTCTGTGCGAAGTGGGAAGTTGTGCGCAAACGTTCTGCTCTAATGTCTGAAGACACACATAAAAGTTAGTGCGTCTGTCCGCAGAGTTACAGAGCTGGATGGTAAGGTACTTCTTTGGATTGATAAATACGCATCGAGCAAACTGCTCCTTCCACCTTCACTCACCATTTTGAAAGCAAACGAAATTGCTGAACAAGTATATCAAATCGTGAACTTTAGCAACATAATGTTTCGTGTTTAACATTTTTTATGGAAAGTTGTCACGTTTGATTTGCTGCAAATACCAACAAATTGCTGAAAAAGTTGAATCCAGATTTTTTCATAATTTTGTGCGAACTTAACAGGGATGCGAACTTAACTGGGATAATACTGTAGTGTTGCAAAATAAAAACGTCCGTAATGAACAGTACCATTCATGTCACTATTCATATATTGCAAATAGGACAATATTTATATATTCTTATGTAATTTTTCCATGCAGTAATTATACATGGAAAAGACTAATGGGATATAAACAGACACTGGGTTCAGCATAGGCAATATGCTCACAGAAAATTTCATCTATACCACAAGCACGGCTTACGTGAAATTTGTGAATTATAGATTTAAGTTTTTCAGTGTTGCATATACGGTTATTAAGCATCAGTGTTGTTGTTTCTTCATGGATTCAGTAACGCTTCAAAGGGGTTTTTCCATGTTGTTGTGGTAATTTCATTTCCAGTTGTACCCGTTACTCACAATATTTTACAACCCAAAGCACTTACGCGGCATGTACTCCGGAAAGTTATATTTTCCGGTGCAGTTCATTGCAGCAAGTTTTGCTGGGTCGTCTGGTTGGAAGTTGGCAGGTTCATTCATGTCCTGTAAACGCATATGATCAAGTTACGCTTCGCCATTTTTATGATTTTTAGCAAAAAGACCCCTAAAAATTGAATGTTAAACCTATACTTCAACGAGCTTCACAAAGAATCTTCAAACGTTCATGAAAGTGGGCGGGCGCACACCATCTTTTACACACCAAACACCCAATTTTCAATGAAAACGCCTCTAACAGCACGTCCATAATAACACGGAAACTCCCAGCGCAAATGTTGACCATAGTAATTCATTTTAAATTTCATCAGGCTTCCTACAAGCTTTGCAAAAATCAAGGAATTTCCTCTCAGCATCTCTTAGGAACGCATGTAAGTATGCGTGGTTAATTTTTTGAGTTCAACCAACCGCTTGCACTTTTGATTACTCGAAACGTTATTGCAAGCTCTTTGTTATTTCATTTTTGGTGGCGGGAATTGGCGGCAGGCCAAAGCCTGAATCTTGTCGAGAAGATTGAGGTGAACACCCTTGCCCAAGTAGCGCTATGGCGATTCACTGTGGCCGTGGGTCGAACACCCAACCTTTCAACTGAGAGGAGGACATTTTGATGCTGAGCTATCAGTAGCAAGGTTTGCATTAGCAATTAATTCGCTTTCTCGGTTACCTGTACTCCATGACGAGAAAACAAAACATGTCTATAGCGCATGAAATTTTCCTCAGTAAATAACATTGATGAAAAATCAAAACATCGGTTCCACTGAACTAAAGGAAATGTTGATATTACCATCACGTACATGCAGCTAATACGCCGGGTTATATTTTGCAGGATGTGCGCCAATTAAAAAAGCCTCTAACAGCCTCGAATGAGCTTTCAACCTATCAGCATACAAAGATCCAGGTCGATACGCATCAAAAGAAAGTATGGCGACGGTGCAAGGCATAGTACGTTAACTCATCATTTTAACAGAAGAAACTTACTATCCAGAGAGCGTCGTAATGAACGCCTTGATCTTCATAGAACTCCCTGCATTGTTCGTACCACCAATCGGAAGCATTCGGGTGCGTGTAGTCAGGATGGTGCGTTTCGCCAGGCCAGACCTGGAAACGAGTGAATAAGAAAAACAGATCATATTGCACTGCGTCAAAAAAACATGGCTACTTTTTAAGGCAGAGTGGTAGCGCAAAGTTGCGTTTCCAGAAAACACGAAAAGTAAAAGGAGTTTTTACCTCGGTAACGAGCGATGAAACTCCACCCGGGTCTTTCACAAAAATGTCTTGAGCAATACCTTCATCATAAGCTTTGTAACCAGCTTCGATTTTAATGCCGGGATCGAGAATTATGACGTACCTGCCAGCCAAATACCAAAACTGTTGGCGGAAGGTGGATTGGAAAACATTATAACGTGGTTGGTAGCATGGGCGTCGGGGCGGATCAGAGGGTGTCACTGTCTCCCCCCTGGATTTTGAAATTTGATATATTTTGCGATTAACGTTTTAGCAAAGAGTGCTTTTCCATTAGTTTCGGAATTGGGAAAATAAAACTTCACCGCTGTTGGCCTCCCCTGGAAAAAATCCACTATTGCCCTCCCACGTGGAAAAAATCCTTGCGACGCCCATGGTTCGTAGTCTGTCTCAGTGAAACTCGGAGTGTCAACTAAAAATTTTGTCCTTTAAATTCAAAATGTGAATGGTAATCGGCAGCAGCACGACAACAGCTAGCTGTAAGCTAGCTCAAGTTTTTTCACAGGTGCTGTGCTTCACTGTTGTATTTTCGCGGGTATTTCTCTACACTTCATGATAAGCTTCACGCTTTACCGCACGCAAGACATCGACAATAAACTGTGCTTGAATAGTTTATCGCATCTTACATTTTATAATTTCATCCTGGGGTCAGGCTCAGATGAGCACTGTTGCAAACTGCGCATATAGGTGTTGGCGAGATATACTGTAATAAAAGATATAAAACTGCACCTCATTCCCCATTCGTGCAGTTGTTCGACATACTGAGGGAGGTCAGCGTAAGTCTCGTGATTGTAGGTGAATGATTTGGTTGCATTCATGTAATCAATATCGCCGTACTGCAATAAATGTTGGTAACGAATAGTGAAAGTATGCCGTGTTTGTCGATATTCTTTACGTTTCAATTTCTTGAGAACGATTGAATGAGGGAAATTCGGCAAGCATGTGGTTAGACATCAGTGCAAACGTAACGATGGATAAATCAAGCGCTTCTCTTTACTAAAACTCTGTGTCAAAGAAAAAACGTGGTCAAGCAGATTGAAATGAAAAAGTGTTGCATCGCCCCCGCAGCAGCTTATAGGTCATACCTTAAGGGTAAATCACGTTCTGCGTGTTGCAGTGAAAACTGTGAAAAATTACGAAATGTTGTTTGTGTAATAATGTTACAAGCGGGACTCGTTCAATTACGAAAACGCTTTTTTTTCGACGTCAAAACACAAGGGCAATTGCTTTTCAGTTTTTATTCCAGAGACAGCTCGCAAATGTAGTATCTTAAGCAAGATCTTAAACACACAGTATGTTTGACAAGACACCGCCGACAGATAAATTGTGAGGAAAAGTAAAGTCTTGAAGCAAGCACGGCATAACCCGAAGTTTGGAAGGACGATTGAAAGCTAGTTTTTGAACTAGTAAGGTTCTTTTTTGTTTTTACAGAAAGACAATATGCGATCACAAGTTTCTGTAACTGTCAAGCTCGCAGAGTAACTTTTAGAAGTGCTTTCGCCCAGACGGCTCTCATTAGGTTATAGAGTGCTGTGCAACAACGCTGACAGGAAAATCGAAAGAAAGTCTGGCTCCAACAAGTTACCTCATGATTTAATATACAAAAACAAACAAAGAAACCGACTTGAATATCGAAAGGAATTTGCGCTTGTCGCGTCTCGTCCACAATTCGCTTCACATTCTCCAAGGGACCGTACCCCCATCGGGACAACTGGAAACCCAAACCCCAATACGGGGGCATCGCAGGATACCCTAAAAAAGCATATGAACATTTGCAATACCCGCACATCAAACCAAGTCTAAAAAACATCGGGCAAGCCACGCTTCTCACCTATAAGCGTGTGGTATTCTTGCACAACCTCCTCTGGAGTATTTCCAACGAACAAATAGAAGTCAAGAACTCCCCCAGTTATTCGATATGTCAAAGCTGGAGTGGGTTGGAGAAGGATATCTGAAATTTATGACCACTTTCAAAGAACGGTAGAAGCTTTTTTTAATTATACTGACTCTCAATACGAAGTTGATCAAAAAACATGCAATTTTCCCATAGATCACGGCTTTCTTGGGGTACACAGACAACTGAGATCATTTCACTGGAGACCATTCGTTTGAGACCTGTTCATCTGAGATCACATTCACTTGAGATCTGTTTATTTGAGACCAAGTTCACTGGGGGCCATGTTCACTTGAGACCACTTCATTTGATGCCTGTTCATTTGATTGTTTTTATTTGAACACCCAAATCACTGCGGTGTCACCCTATCATTTGTTTTATGATTGGGCTGTTCATTTCAGATTCGTGATCTGTGTGGTTATGCTTTCAAACGTAACCTCAGATGAAACCAGTCAACCACTTTAGGCCTAAGCAAAACCTAGATTGAAAAGCGTTGCTCGTAAAACGTTCATTTTTTGCGGAAAAGTACAGTATACTTGTGATGAATGGCTATTTCTTACATCCGAGTAATCTACACGTTTAAAAGTTTTATAGATTACAAGTAGGTTTGTCAAAATTCATAAAGAAATGAAATCACAACAGCTAGACAAAATTTAATGAAAAAAAGCTACCTCTGAAAAAAACAAGATTATGATATGTGGTCTAAGCATCTCAAAAATGCGAGGTATTTTCCCAAAGCACTGTGCAAGACATTGTATAGAGTCAAATTTAAACAACATGAAAATTACGCAGAGGTTTATCCGTTTTTGCTGCAATAATTTAATTAATGTCATTGCTTCCAGTGCCTCAAAAAAAGACATTTTGCTTTTGCCTTCATTCACTTTGGTAATAATAAATAAAGAACAATCGAGATGGCCTCGAGATACAAAGTGGTCGAGTACACGAAACATATAACGTCTTTACTTGGTCGTACAAAACGTCTTATACGAGATGCAACGCGCAGTTCCGAACCCGAGGTACGATGCGTTTTTCTGGTCTCTGCAGTATTTCATAGTAGGAGTTCATTTATAATGCAGCGTGAGCCGCCTTGAATTCAAGAGGGAGTCGCCTTGCAAAAATTCTACCTAACAGTCACCTTGTAAAACTTCAAAGTCACCCTCAAAAAGCAGGAGGTACGACGCAAAAACTTGATTCCCAGAAAATCGAAAGAACTGCGCTTAAGCGGTGTAATATGCACCTATCATTCATCCATTCATTCTCATACCCGCTTTTCCTGTACGGAGAGTCATAGAGGCAACAGACCAAGAGGACTCGAAACAGCTCACGGTCAACAGTAATCTCAGGTAGTTCTGCTGGCTCCAAACCAAGACGAGATCAAGAAAATTTGGAGATGTAGTCGCTCCACCTGGTCCTTGGACGACCTCTGGGCCGCTTTCCCATGGGTATAGCCAGCAGGACTTGCCTCGCTGTCATGGTACATTCTGGTCACATGGCTAAACCAACTTAGCTGGTATCTCTTTATTCGGAAGAGGAGTGGCTCCACATTCAGGTCTTTGCGAATTTCACAGCTGCANATTTTGTCGCAGAACATCACGCCGTGAACTCNTCGCAAAAATGCCATCTCTGCATCTTGNACTTCGGATAGCACTCTTTTAGTCATTACCCAAGATTCATGACAATCGGTGNGGATTGGAACAAAGACCACATTAAATAAGTGACAGGTTTGCTCTATGCTGTGTTTCAAAGCACCAGTTTTGTAATCATTTCGTCACTCGTAAATACTACCCCAAGGTACTTGAACATCTCTACGTGCTGCCATGTATTGCCCAGGGATGTAGTGAGGTTAGATGGCACCTAAGGCAACAAGCAAGTTTGGCGCCCCCATGTTTAAACCTGGGATCTTTCGGGAGCAAATGCACTGTAGCAAGGAAAGTACTTGTGACATTGACTTTTCGGCGACCCCGCAGTGATTTGGCGCCCCCATAGTGATTCTGTGCCAGGGGAATTGTGCCTCCCTTCCCCCCTCGCTACGCCCCTGGTATTGCCGCTTACGTGCAGCATATACACTGCCTTGCATGGGTTTCTGGAGATACATAACAGCTCGTTCTTTTTACGGCTGATTTCATTCGAGATTGGTTGCATGCAGCAGAAAATCGACCAACTTTCAAATCAACAGGTCTCAAATGAATATGTTCTAAATTGTATGTGGTCCAAATGAACAAGTTGTCATAAGCTTTTATCTGACATTTACCAACAGTTACACGTTACCTTAGACTTTATTTGACTGTAAGTCTACATCTACAAACAATAATGGCAACATAAATAGCAGCCAACACATAAAAGGTCGAGCGTCTTTATGCCCCCGAAGCCTCCACAGCACTGAACAGCCAACATTGCGATGAGATAGCATTCACAAGCGCGGCAGTCAAGGCATTTAAAGATTAAGAAAGGATCAGGACCACAGAAGGCAAACGTGGCAATCAATATACAAACACAAATAGTACTTAAGGCGCAACCACTACATCACGACACAAGTGCCAAATGAACGTGGACTCAGATTAACAGGTCTCAAATGGACGAGGTCTAAAATTATAAGGTCTCAACTCAACGTAGTCTCAAGTGAATAATCTCAAACGAATGGTCTCAAATCAGTCGTGCTCAAACTTTTTGGCTCGTGGGCCACATTTGTCTTTCAGAAACCCTTCGTGGGCCACAAGAATTAATAATCTCACTAAAAATATTCCAAAAAAATCTCTTAAATGATTAAAGTGTTAAGTTTTCTTTCCAATAAAAATTGCTTCGCGGGTCACTCCAAAAGGCCTTGCGGGCCACGGTTTGAGCGCCACTGTCTCAAATGCATAGATCTCAACTGACATGGAACCTTTTCTTGGCGAAGCAAAGTTCTATTCATATCCTGTATACTTTTAAAAGTAAGCTAAATTTGCATGCGTAATTGGTATATTGCAAGCTGTTAGGTGACTAAACAATAAATGCTATGGTAACAAGGTAAATGCTGAAACCCGCAGACCTACAACGTGGTTTCGTTAATTCAGTTCTTGCTATTATACGTCGCAGTCTGAAACAGTGACATACTCACCCATTGCGTTCGAGTTATGCAGATAAACTCCATATGACTTTCCATCGTTGGTTGA
>JGI24158J21664_10014567_pt1 | contig 10309 bp, 5 predicted proteins | sample Ectturendosymbi3_FD_21664 | JGI IMG/M metagenome (IMG submission 21664) | reverse complement strand
CAGTAATAGAGTGATCTCGTCGGGTGATCTCTATTGTTGCTTGCTGCCACGGTGCGAAGCTCTGCGCACATGCCGCTCGGGATTTCCGATCGCAACAGTGTTAAAACGAGTCAGTCGCTTGGATTTTTTCAGCGACGGTAACTCAGTAAGTTTTTGGGATTGCTTCTTTTTTTTGCAAAGTAACAGTTTTTTTTATCTTCGCAACACTTTTTGAAATGTTTTGAAACTGAAACGCTGCAAGACGTTATCATAGCGTGAATATAACAAACTGCACATTATCTTAATTAAAACCACATTGAAATGAAAGGCGATGCCGTTTTAATACGTACATTCAAATTGAATGTGAAATCGCTTAGGCAACAACTTACCAAACGTAAAAATTAGCATTTCCGTAAAAACTCAAAAAAATAAGTAAAAGACGTTGTATTTTCAGTAAGTTGACTTTTGTAAAAGTCGCAAATTTGCTGCAAATAGATCTAAATGTACCGGGACGGTTCATTTGACATTGTTTTGCTGCGAATGTGTACATTCCATTTTTACCGCAGTAGAGAATTTCACTGGTTTTCTCGAGGAAACGGTTTCTGTCGTAGACACAAAGTACATGCGATTTCGCAAAACTGCCAGCCAGAATGTTTCTGCATTGCTGACTGCAGCTAAAGTTTAGATATGCTTCTAAATGCAGGAGAAAGCACCTGAGAAAACGTAGGCAAATACTATAACTTAAAATTTAAATGAACAAGGATTTTTTGCGCATCTGGGAGTGAGGCAGGTTTATATCCGCAAAAGATGAATCGACATCTTCGAAAGGTGTTCCAGCTTTCCAGCAGTTATTTGAACAAACCATTCGACTGAAACGCAATGATTAAGCTAAAAGATGCTTACGCGGTTTAGTTAAAACGTGATGTTTTTTTGTAATTTATTTCGTTGCAATTTGCCACACATCAGAGCTCTATTTCTGAATGCAAGGGATTTAAGTCAACAGCCGTCCGACCAAATCTGGCAACATTTGGCCAATTATTTCAAGGTATTTGCCACAACACATCGAATGAGGAAAACCTTTCCATGAAATCAAAAATTCTTCCACATTGTATCTCATTTAAACCACCCTGACCTTTTTTACAGCTCGGTACTGCGGCGCAGAGCTTACTACCATCGCACCTATCACCACAGGTAAGTTACTGCAAAACCCGAAAAAATTGTTTTCTACCGTACCACGCCTACTGCAGATCAAATTGCGTGTGCATATCCACTTGTATAGGTCAAATCATCGTCGAACTTTTGCAATGTAAGCAGTTTATACTGGCACTTTATGTTAGTTTGAATGTTAGAATGCAAAGTATGAGAACTGGTAACGTTTAGTAATGTACAATGTCTTGAATTTGTAATTTCATCAGTATACTCGGTGCGCAATCACGTTGGGATTTAGAAAAATTCCTGATGCATCCACTTGTTTCTTTCAGCTCCAGCGCCTCCACCCTACGTCCCAATCGATCCAACCACAGGTACTGTTTGAAAATGTTTTCCTCGCTAATCTCACACGGAACAGTTTGCTGCGATACTGAAATTTTCAGTAGCGCAATATGCGTCCATGGAGTTTGAAATTTTATATTTTTCTGTTAAAACTTTTTCTGTTCTAGAGAGTACATCTAGCGCAATTAATTCAGCACCGCCAAATAAATAAATCTATCTATCTACTGTGTCCATCTATTAAATTTTCAGCAAAAGAGGTTGTTTCCTTAGTTTCGAGTTGGTAAAATGGAAGTTCACCACTTTGCCTCCGCCCTGGAAAAGGCGCTGTTGCTTCACCTGCAAAATATCTTTCCGACGCCCATGCGTGCTCAGCCGCGCAGTCACTTGTTTTTGAGTTTTTCTGGCAGCATGTTATTTTCGCATGATCGACACGTGATCCATTGTGCTTACTTTGCAGTGTTTGTTGTATTGCAGCGAACATTACGGTAAAAGATTTCAAAAACAACAAAAGTATTTGCTTCATGGGAGAGATCGGTCTGCAGTTCCGAACAACTTACGTGAGCGTCAATGGGACGAAGGTGGAAAAATTATGAAGTTTATCGTTAAGATCGGTGTTTTGCTCTGTCGAACAAAAAGCTTGCGCAGAAACGCGGCTTGAAGGCAAAAGTAGATTTCAGCAAAACCTTACAACAGCCATTAAATGCAAACCATGTTCTTCATTAAATACAAAACATGAACTGACACAAAAAAGCAGAAAGTTTGCATTAAGTGACAATCATCCAAGCTGCATAGTTACCGCTTTTGTAAAAAATATTTAGTTTAAATTTAGTAATTGGCATTTTTGACGTATTTGAATTTGAACTTAAGCATTGTGGTAGCTGCGGTTCAACAAATGTCTGTTTTTGATTTCTGATCAGTCATGTTGACCAGCAGTGTTTGTAAATTTCTGCTGTGCATTTAACATTGACAAGCTGACAACTGGCTGAAGATGGTGAAGTAAAAGTTGCGCTCACAAGCCGATTAATTTCAGAGGCATGCGAGAGAAACGAAAAAAAATTTTTTAACCTTTAATTCTTAAACACGTTAGCGTTTGCTTCAGATGGACATAGGCTTCGATTTCGACAAGAACTTCACAAAATACAACGCCTCTTGCGACAGTAAATCCTCGAATGTTACATTTACAAACAAGCAAAACCAAGTCATCACGCTGAACTTCACTCGAAGCACGAAGACCAATTCCACCTACTTAAGCGGAGTTGCTGTCTCGTACGATATTGATGGCAAGTATTTTCCTCAAGCAAACTCTTCAGGTCAGTTCACGCAGCGTGTTTGTTGGGCATTTAAGAAGTTTTTCGGAAAATTTACTGTGTGCGTTGGTGGTTCTTCAAAGAAACTGTTTTTCTATGTGAGGCAATGGTTGTGGTGAAGTCCATCTACGCAAACTAGCGCTTGATAACAGCAATGTTAGAATCCAAGCAGCCATTAGACAAGCATTTCCAGTTGTTTCTTTCATCATCAACAACTGTAATTTTGGCATCAAATGCGTTGGTTGTTTAGCAGTAACTTTCAATTTTTTGCTGACTTCTTTCAACCTTCCAGATTTTAATGTTTTACTATTATGGTGCAATTACAAAAACTACTCCAGGTGACATAGCACAACTTTTGTGTTTATTTCGAAACATTCAGAGAAGGGAACCATTGTACGCAGTATGCAAACAAAGAAAATGTCAGTACCACTGCACCATTCCTACAAGTGCAAATCTCATGAGACTGACATCCTGATGGACCACACTAAGAAACTTTTTGTTCGCATCACCGGAGTTAAGCTACAAGCGTTTGACATTGTTAAGGATGGAAAGTATTCAAAAGGTAACTGGCAAAGCTACATTGCATAATTGGAAAGCCTTATTTTTGATGAGAAAATTTCCTTTGTTATTTCCATGTCAACTCATGTGGCATCCAACTGCATTTTCCACATTCATTTCATATTGCACAGAAAAGTTACCGAATTGCTCATAACATTGGCAACTGCGAGTTGCGTCACTGTGGCATTAAAAGGATTATCACAGCTATGTCCAACCCAAATGGCTTGCTAAGCCAAAAGTAGTGTCACTATCTTAACCGGGGCCCCACATTGAATGACATATTAATGAGCGCCGCACATTGAATGGTTTGCGTTGATCTTATCAAACAAAATTTAGCTTAAGCTAATGCACTGAAAGCGTTCGAATCCTAATTGCAATGGTAACAGACGTGATAAAGTGGCACTGGAGACCACCTGCATCAAAAATGTGAAATTCAAGATTATTAAAATAAGGACAGGTTTTCAGTTAATAGGATACTTTTACTACAGCGAAAACCTAAACTGGGCCACATGCGGGCCGCGGGTTGGACATAGCTGGATTATCAAATGTTTCCATCAGAGGGTCGTTTGATTCAAACCGTAAACCGGGCGCATCCATGTGAAATGCAGTTATTTCAAGCTTCTACAGAGCTTTCGATAGATTAGTTATTTGTGCAAGTTGCCTCGAGTTACTAAAATAAATAGTTTTTCCAGTTTATTGTAGGGGATTGTTTGATTTTCTTGGAAAGAAATACAAATAAAAAAACTGACAGACGCTTGAATGCAGACCCTTTTACGATGTTACGATGTTTCTGTTGCCTTTATGAAGTTCGTTCTGACACAAAAATGTAGTTTAGCGCCGCAATATTTGTCTTCAGGTGAGAGTTCTCAGTTGTTATGGTGCGAAGTCTGTCATTTGCTTTGCGTGCAAAATAGTTTGCCTCTTTTTGTTTTGAAAGCTTTGCATTTTTTTGCAGTCGAACAGTGCATGTCTGACAAACCTGTGCCTTCCCCTAATGTCGGAAACTGGACTGTTGAAAACGAGAACAAAACAGCCTGTGCTCGTTACATGTTTGCTGCTGAATTCAACATAACCTATACTACTATCCTCGGCAAGGTATGGTTTATGTCGAAGTGGTACTTCCAAGATTGAAGGTTTTAGCAACTGTTTGCGTCAACCTTGGCTGAAAACAACAAGTAACTTGCTTTGCAAACATTTTAAAACTTCAGCAGGGCCCTCAGCTCGCTCTCACCAATAACATAAAAAGCAAACTTCGAAAGCAGGCTGACCCATCAAGTATGACTCAAAAATTTCTGCCCAGATGTGAACAAGGCTGTCAGTAAAGGAAAACCTGAAGATGCGTTGCTAGTGTTCAAAATAACTGTACAATAGGTAAACGCAATAATATAGGAGCTGTTGGTGGAGGAGTGCAAGCGCACCCCCGAAAGGTTTGATTTGTCGAAAATCCGAGCATAATCCCTGAGAGTTTGGGCACGGATGCTTTGACACCTCTGTTTTATTTGTGTGATCAATGACACTGACTGATGGAAGCGTTATGATGTCTGTTCTGCCGCCAGAAGAAAAAACTCTGCTAGGACTATTTGGCTATTCAAACTGCATCCAGCTTTGTACACAGGTAAAGCTGAGTTTGTGACATTAGCAGCACGATGAACGTAGTCGAGTGGTTAGTGTCTACATGCCTACTGTGCAAGTGGTCATCGGTTCCACTCTCACCATTATTGCTTTGGCTTTACTAGTAGAAATGACACCTTTGATGGGCTCGCTTTTTATGCACTTTTTAAAAAAAGTTTCGGGTTTAGCTTTTGTGTTTAGGTCTGGGGTCTAGGTTTAGGGTTTTAGGTCACGTGACAAAGACCACACGCTAATCCACGCCCATTGTCCTTGTCACATGACCAATTCAACGAAACTCTTTGCCATGCAGAGTGCATCAGTGGCTATTCCTCTCGACAACAGCACCAACCACAACGGTATTTGCCTCTTCGACAACAGCACTTCTTACCTCTCCGTGGAAATGGATATGGGCAACATCAAGTTCTTCTTTTTCTTTAACAAGACTAGCAAAGGAAAGAAATACGATTCTTACATGTACGACGTGCACGTCACATACAACCCGAACTCGACTTACTTCCCGAATCACGAGTGGACAGGTAAAAAGACTTGAGGGGTGCAGACCCGAGCATAGCCTGCCATAAACTGCTTGTTGCTAAGATACGTCTTTTTAGGGTGTTTAGCCGAGTGCATGATTCACCAACAAGCGGTAACATGGGACACAAGCTTCTGCTCCTGTGTCAAGTACAACCTTACTTTGGGGAGGCGACTGCTATGACACGATTTCGTTTTCCTGCTTGTATGCCAATGTCGCAGCTTGTTGGAAAAAGGTTGACAACAGAGAAATGAAACTGATTCTCAGCTTATATAACCTGAAAAACAATGCATTAGAGTAGTACTTTTACTGCAGGTTCTCACTGCATTTTGATTAGTGAGACCCTGCAGTAAAGTTCAGATAATTCCTAGGCCATAAACTCCAATCTACCTACAGTAATTCGTAGGTCGTGAATGTCCTGGGAATTAGGTTGAAGTAAATGTCCTTGAGATCTCAGAGTTTAGCATGACTCCGTTTGACAAGAAAGCCGCGTACTGCAGCAAGGGTGCTCGTTACTGTTGTCCATCCGTGTCTTTGCGTATTTGAAACATTTTTGGAAAAATTGTGACAATTTTAACTTATATCCTGTTAACTGAAAATGTTCATCACGACAAAAGTAATACTAACAAAGATCATCATTTACAACTGTCGCATACGATTTTGCAGATGATCTTGTGGACCTCAGCAACAGCACATTAAAATTCTTCAAGATCGACCAGGATCATTCTTACAAGTGCGCCGCTAATGCGGTTGCAAAGCTCAGCAAGAACAAGGGCAAGGTTACGTTTTCCGAAGTACACGTACAGCCGTTCGGCATAGAAGACAATAAGGGGAGTGGATTCAGTGCAGGTAAGTTTGTTCCGCCTCAGTAAAGTCTTTTTCATATTTTTGAGAAGTTATGAATTTTGTCTGAACTCATAATTGTCATTGAAAAGAGAGGAATTGTTCACTTTTTAAATCCACCTTTACAAACAACTGAAGACGTGACATTGCTAAGGTATAGTACTTTTTAATTAAGGTAAGATGTGTGACGCGCAGTGGACAGATCTTTAGAAAGTCAAGACTAAACAATCAAAAACTATCCAGTTAGTCGCACGTGTCGGCATCACGTGACCTCCATGTATCGCTTGTCACAGCCGACAACTGCGTCGCGGAGTCGAAGTTCACCGCTGCCGAGATAGCTGTGACGTGTGTATGCGTTCTCACGTTCGTGGCAATAGTCCCAGCCCTCATCATCTTCATATGCAGAAAATATCAAGCAAGACAAGAATACCAGACGTTGTATTGAACTCGTGACTTGTCATTCGCTCATAAATCTGTGAAGAGCCGATACTTTCGAAATGCTTCCGTCACACATTTAACAAGTTTAGTTTTTGATGAAACTTTTTTCATTCAACAATGTTGATTTCCTTCTCATCTGCTTTCCTTAACTTGCTTTCATTTGAAGTGCAATTGCTTTCTTGATTATAAATAATGCTGCGGTCGTGTTACTTTCAAGCACTGCGTTTCTGCCTCAGCATCAGCATAATTCGCACAATGTAAATTTTCCTCAGGTTGATGGTGAGGTTCTGTGCCTTCAGCATGCTGTTGGTGTAACCTACTGGCTCCAACTCACATTGGTCTCAGTCACGTAATAGTCTAGGAAAGATCCATATTCATATCAGCTTACTTGTCATGTGAAATGGCATCAATATAATGAAGTTTTCATTTTTGCTTCAACTGGAATTAATGTCTGATTTTAAAGGGGTCGTAATAATGACAGGCGAATAGGAAAATGTTTGACGATGGGGACGTTTGCTCTGATCAAAATTGTCTGAATTAATTTACGCCGCAGTCGTTAGATGGACTCTAAGTTTCAAGTAATTCTGTCAAAGCTGTACGCGCAGCTCACTTAATCTTCTCCACAGTAGCGTGCAGAGGTCTACTGATGCCCGGGGCGACTGCTTGATTGGATGCCCCTCTTCCAAATCCTAGTATTGAGGGATGGCGTATGGTGGTCATTGTCACTGGATGTACGTTGTTTGTGACGTCACAATATGACGTCATATTCAGGTTTCAAACCAACGTTTTGGTAAAGTTTGTTGACACAACATGCATATTCAGGGATGCCAGGGCAGCGATTGGGCAGGGAGAGCAGTAAAAGAGTTGAGGACAACGGAAACATTGTTTTTTTTCTGTTCATCAACAATGTTGACCTCAAAAATAATAACAGAAATTATACAAAATTCTGAACTTTCTGCGTGCCCGAAAGCTGCAATGAATTTGATTCCAGTCGATCTTGACAAACCATCAAACTACCCATGATGCTGTTATGTGAAAGGCACCTCTGCCCCCGTTGCCCGCCTTTTGAAAGAGCAGAGGGGACCACGCCCCCGCCATGCCTCCCGGCGTCCCTGTGCATATCATTCTACACGCACTCTTTACTCGTTGTTGTAGGTTACAATGTGTCACTGTAATAACACAAATTGATTATCAGCACTCTCCAAGTTGGGAGACAGAAGCAAGACACAGCACTCAACGCTAAGGCACAGCAGTTCATAACTGCGAAAATATCCGGCAACGCGTTAAAACAGGGGAGCAGAACACACTCAGTGCTACGTCAGCGCAGTTCACAACTGCAAAAATACAAGGCTGCGCGAATGTCTCGTCGAATAGCAATCGAGCAGAAGGTATGCGGCGGGGATGGCGGACACCCAGGGTTGACAGTTTGAAACTTGTAAATCACACAAGAATTGAGAGTGCGCATAAAGTACGCAAGAAAATTTTCGTTTTGTGGATGTTATATGTACAATTACTAAAGTGTAGGAACAGATACGACTTGTGTGAGCCGTTATGACAATTCCGCCTAAACTGCTAATAATTTGACAAAGCTCGGGATCTGCACATATTGCAAGCACAGGTGTGCGACTGCATTAACACAAAAAACGAAATCGGAAGCTAGTGCGATGCATCATGAAATCAGCTAAATCAAGCAAATTGAAATAGGACAGTTTTGAAATTTGGCTCAGAAAATCAACATACATAATTATTTTCAGGGTTGATGTAATTGGACCCAACCAAAAAAGCCACCCGAAAAAAATAAAACCCACCAAAAATCCCACTCTTTCTTTGAAAAAATGCCATGAAGTAAAAAGTAAAATAAGCAGCACACTTGTACAGTTAACTGTAAACTTGTTTTTAATGAAACCAAACGAACAGCAACGAAATTAAGGAGTTGAAAAAAGAGAAGAATAATTCGAACAGTTTGACTAAAATCTACTGGTTATCTTCTTCAGCTCTGTAAAACCGGTACATTTTAATCAATTTTTCTGCCTTCTCTGCATCCAAGCTGCTTCTGATGTTGAACCATACCAAACCATATGTTGAAAAAATACACTTCATACAGTGATGGCATTTGACCGGTTCGCAAGAACCTGTTCTTGGAATTTCTTTAATCAAGCGAACCGGTTGCTGGCTTAAGTCAGAGGTTCTCAAGTGGTAGAGAGGCTGTTGTTAGTGAGTCATGGAGTGAGAGAAGCTGTTCTTCTAAAAATTTGAGTCCCACCACTGACTGTATAAATGCTGAACTAGCAGGTCATGTACATAAACTTGACGTGACACTGCAGAGTTTTGTGATAGTGGCTTTTCTCTGTTTGCTGTGCACATGCTCGTCAAGCCTTACCACTTTGGAGTGAATTGACCAACAGCATTTGCGAAAACAAAAATGGGGTACATTTTTACCCTCAAATTTAAATGCCATTATTGGTAAATAAGTTATTATTGTGTAATTCTGAAAATGGTGATATGGCATGATGTAATAAAAACAATGCAGAATGGGATTTTTTGTGTTTTTTTAAGAACGCAAACTTGTTCCTCTCAAATAACCCAAAAACGGATTAAAAAAACAAAAAACCCAGGTGGGTTGGTTTTTTCTCAACCCTGATTACCTTTCAATCCTTTTTTGTGATTTTCCCTTGATCGCACGATCTGCAACAAGTCACGTCACTATCAGTTTAATTGGATGTGCGCCGCACACCTAAAGTACACGTCCCTGGTATTGAAGAAGCTTAGAATTACTGGCATTTGAATACGCAAAAACTTGTGTTGACAAAGTAACAAGTTTCGGAAAATTAAATCCATGCAGCATATGTTAGTAGCCTTACAATAGGAAAATCGTCAAGTTACAGCATTTAAATTTTTGTAAGTTTACTTTTTGGATGCCCGGGGCCGTCGCCCCGTTCGCCCCCCCCTCTGCACGCCACTGCTTCTCCACCTCTGTCTCGCATAAGTTCGTGGCTAAATTTTTTAGAATAGCTACGTTGCATGAGGGGAGACATGAAACATGAGCATAGGCGTAGTCGGGGGCCCCCCAATTTTTAAAATATCTAGTCATTTTGTTCTTTGAGAGGCAATATTCCAAACAAAATACCGTTGCTAGCCTAAAATAAAAAAAATTGCCTCCCCCTAGATTTTTTGCCGCCTCAATTTTCGGACTGGATATGACACTGAACAACAGTAAACTTTTTGCTTACTGATGTGATCCTCGTCGGGACTTAAAAACCACAGTGTAAAATATTCGACGCAGAAAAGGTAAAAACTTATGCAAGACATAATGCGAAATGTTTATTGCGTTGTGACCTCAAGAGGAATTTTCAGAGAAGGTTCTCTCCCATGAAGAGTGGATTTCAAACTTTCACGTTGTTTCCTCTGCCTTTGCTTTTTATAAGGTGCGGTTGAAGAGTGGTTGTGTAGGGCCTGAGGTTGTAGGTTATTGCAGAGGTCCCTACTGGTTGAAGGTCAACCTAGTTGTTGCAGGAGCACAGGTCGGTCTCCCAACTAAGCAACCTGACGT
>JGI24158J21664_10014566_pt1 | contig 10309 bp, 3 predicted proteins | sample Ectturendosymbi3_FD_21664 | JGI IMG/M metagenome (IMG submission 21664) | reverse complement strand
TATTCTATCATTCCAAACCAGTAATCTGTTACTCTGTTCTGTTGTGTATTTGCACGAGGTTGAACTGACCAAAACTCGTAAGCTGCAAACAAAATTATGGAGTTTCTTTCAGACATTCAAAAATATTGAAATGTTCTTCGACTTTAATGAAAATCAAACTTTTACTTAATTCAAATCTACAAACAGACCACATATTTTCACCTGTGAAAGGGACGTAACCAATCAGGAAAGACACCACAATAAGGAATAGTTGGAACACTGCTTGTTTTGCTTTGGTTTGCCACTTCTGTGTGTTTTGAGTCGAATGGTCAGGATGCATGTTCGATCTAACACTGCCAGCAATGAGGACACACATCAAAATTACTCCAATCGTCGGAGCGTACAAGAACAAAGGATAGCAAACTTTTTGGTAAGTTGTGTAGTGGTCGTACCTGTAAAATATATCTTGTTGCTTGTGAGTGAATGTAACACATATATGAGACATAAAACTATTTACCTAGAAAATGGGCCTTTTTCGTATCAAATACAAGAAAACACGCAGGAGTACCCGACTTGAAGCATGTACGAGTATATGTTTATATATATGAAAGTGTGCATACGCAGTTAGATATTTTCTGTTATTCTCAAAAAGCCATAAACACTTATGTCAATGTTTCTAATCACTCAAGTCAGCCCATTCTAAAATTCAGCAAATTTCGTCAAGAGTTTTGAACATCTCTACTCTACGAAATTCCAGTAATCTTAATATTTCACGTAAAGCTCGAACAAAAGACAAGGATGAAAACGTTTTATGTAATTTGCTTGTTTATTCTAAGGACGGTATCAGCAGATGAATACATAGAGTATCTCTTAAAATCTTATCTTACTGTTCCAGTAAGATTGTGCATGCTGGCCACCTTGCGTTAGGCAATTCGCTGTAGCGATCAGGAACTCGGGCTCCAAATAATATAAAGAAAGGAATGAAACCGCACAGGAAGCAAATGATCCAGATTGCTCCCATCCAAATCTAATTTTCAAAATTGCAATCATACAATTGTTGAATAAATAGGTTTCGCTATCTTCCACCTTTGAGGTATCATGCGTTCCAACTCAATGCACTAAATACTATTAGTGACAACAGCCAAAACAATCAGAAAATTCCAAAAACAATTTAACAAAACTGGTTATGTATGTTTATAAACAAGTTACTGCCGAAATATCGGCAATAAAGCAACGACTCAAACTTTATTTTGATACTAGAGCACAATTTCACTTGCCTTCGTGTGCACAAGTCTCATTTGGTTAAACATTATCGGAAATTGAATTGAAATGTACCGAATGATAGCGAAAGAGAGTATGTGGAGCGCAGTTGCGTAGTTGGTCATGATGTCAGCTGCCCAATAGAACTGTGCAAAAAAGATGTGATGAATGTAGATTTAGGTGTAATCGAGAGAATTACACAATGTTCTTGGTGAATGTTAGTTAAAATAAGCTTGCAACAAGTTGTTGAACATGAGTCCAAAATTTCGCCAACTTTGTGTTCACTTTTGAAAAAGAACATGTTGCTTGCTTGGTTTTGTTTTTAAATGATACTTTCGTAAGAGCAAATTGAGCAAATTATGAAGTGTGTAATCATGCATTTTCGGAAATACAAAAGTAACAAGCAAATTGTGCGTTTTCATAAAGGATTTTATGTTTTAATACTACTACATATGTCGTAGATAAAATCCTTTTAATCCCTTTTATTGGTGCTTGCAGAATAGCAGTAAATACTGAAGGCAGTTGCTTCAAGTAACATGGAATGTTTTGCCTTACAATCACTTGCGATCCTCTCCACTTCAACATGTTTCACTGTAAAATACCCCGGCTATTGAGTTCACTGTTGTTGATATAGTATCCGTTCCATGAGAGGCTGAAGTAGTCTAAGCCGTCCTCGAAATCAGTGCTATAAGTGAAATGACGTGGTTTCTCAACAAGCTTGCAATTTTGTAATGTCTCACCTGTATTGCGCAGCATTCAGTGAAAAAAGACTAGCAACTGCAAAGTAGGACCAGAATCATCACCAGGCCGGTTTTTGGTATCATAGTTGTAATAGATTTGAAAAAGGAAGTCGATGTCTTCGTAAATGGAATACGTTATTTTCCATTATGTTGAATAGTGCAGAATTTCGAATTAGGCCTTTGTGCACAGTGCCTCGATAAATATGCTATAATCATCTTGGCCTATCACATTGAACAGGATTAAAGTTTGGCAATTAAAGATTTATTAAAAGTAATTGAATTCAGTAATTTAAGCGTATGTGGATGTAATAAACAATTTTACAAGTTTCAAGCAATTGTACTTTAAATATTATGTGACATTTTCAAATTTTCTCTGCAGCTGGTTCTTTTTGATGGACGTTTCTTACAAACACAAGCAGAACAGTCTTGTTTGACTGCGTTCAAGTATACTACAACACGTAAAACGTCCTTTGCTCTGAATTGAAAGCCGTTTCAATGCCTCAAAAGACAAACCCAATAAGCACAAAACAAAACTTTTAGTAGTTTCTACGCTCTCTGCTGACATTTGAGATATGTTGAAAAAACTGGTGAAGTTAATAAGCTGCATAATGAACAAATATTTGGGAAACACTGCGCGTGTGTTTTCCGGAGATCAGATGCTTTGTTGCTTATCCATTTTAATGAGAACCATGGAAATACTGTTTGGTTGCAAGTAAAAATACTGCGCATGTAAACATTGATCTGCAAATATTGCTTCTTTTTTCACGTCTTGTGCTTAAAGAAATAAAACGTTTGAATTGATGAGAATTAGCACTGAGCGAACACACGTGTGTCATGTTTTTTCAGAAAATTATGAAGGTATTGATGAAATGACAGTAAACAAAGCTGCATGTCTCGCGTTCGCCCAATGAAACCCACGCCCTCTGGTCACCCATTCGAGAGTCAGTTGAGAGCAAAATTTACAACCACCATACACATAGAAGTAAGAGCAGGCAATTGTGGGGGGCTCGAAAGATTTTTTGCCCAAACTTGCCCGAAAAACGTTTATGCTACAAACTTTCCCTCTACAAATTTTCTCAAGCTCTTAAGCTGTTTGTACATATTATTTTTTTGTACCATGTAGCTATACACATCTCACTTCTCAGGTGGCAATAATTTGTCCATTAATTCAACCATCAGAAAAGTACTTAATCACATACGTGGACATTATATAAAGGTATAAAGCTAAACATACTTAATATCCAATTTAGTTCTAAGCATTATATATGTGCAGTACATGTAAATCTGCGCAACACATCTAATCAGTTTAATCACCAAACATGATACTGAAAAAGATCATTCAGGCGTTCGGAGGTAGACATGATAAAGTATTTAAGTACAAGCCAAGAATAGCAACATTAAGAAATACAGTATAACCTTATATGCCTACAACTAAGAGATTGGAATTGGCAGAGAAACACATCAATTGTGCAAGTGGACAGTGGTCTACGGTATTCTGTGCTGATGAATCCTACATACAGCCAGCGGTGGTCTTAGCAATTTGGGGGCCACCGTGCAGAATATTTTAGGGGCCCCCTGCGCTCGCATAGTTGCAATTTTATGACGTCATCATGTTCACCCAACCGTACTAAGACATTTTTGGCAAATTATGGAAATGATATTTTTGGGTCGACATGAAAATGATACGGTTATTCTCTTTGTATACTAAATCTGTACACTGTGTTTATAGCAATGGTTCTTAACCTTTTTTCTACCACGCCTATCTTTTAGTCATTGTCCTTTGTTTCAAGCCGTCTGACTTTAAATAAGCTGTAAAAGCAATATTATTTATTGGTAAATTTTATGATGAAACTTCCCAAGTTGTAGCGCGCGTAAGGGCTCGCGCACCCCTGGAAAATTTTTGACGCACTCCCCCCCCTGTTAAGAACCACTGGTTTATAAGTAATCCCATGATATAATGTCCATTTTTCATATTTAGTTCCCAGCGGTAATGTATCCCCAAAATTTGTGTTTGTCACAAAAACTGTGGGCACAATGGATATTGTGTCCCCCCTTGTCCAGGCCCCCGTCTCCTGGAACTCATTCCCTGCCTACTTAGGTAATACATTTATCTTTCCGATATGTGTACCATAATCCACTACACAAATAACACAATTGCACACAACATACAGCAAAATAGAACACTCCAGTGATATTTAACTTAAATGTGCAGAAAACACATACTTCAGCACAGGGTCAGGAACTTGGCCTTTTTTCGGCCAAATTGTGAAAATTTGGCCATTTTCAGAAGTGATTTGGCCTCACATATTTTGTTTGGCTTTTGCGATTATTTTTGCAAATTTGCCGGCCACAATTTGGCCTAATTTGAATGTGGTGCCACATTCCAGAATTTAAGCACTTAAAATGTCTCCATGTGCACTCTCACAAGCACGCACCCTTCCTGACAATTGTTGTTACCCAGTTTAACATTCCAAACCCAGAGAATGGAGATAGTTAACGACACATAATGATAATCGTTGTGTAAACAATTGCCCGAACTTCTACTGTGCAATTTACAGTATTTCCTGAACGCACTAACTAGCCTACTGTAACTGAAGATAACGGTGGTTCGCTGAGCAGTGTGGTTAGTTTAATGGTGGGTTGTTGGGCATAGTGACATCAGTCGAATGTTTGGTTTCTACTGTATATAGATTGGGATTGGCGATGATGCTGCGGTATTTGTTATCAAAATAAATAAAAATCACGTTTCACCTTTCGCACAAATCCTTAGCTGCTTATGAGAGTTCGCCTGCCCAATGCGTTGATGAAGCATTTACCAATAATACAGCATCATCTCTACCTTCACTCCGTCTTGCACAGAAAAACAAGGAACCAACCCACACTTCTACAAAGTACTGCAGTCTCAAATATCTCTAAATACTTTGAGCTACTGCTGTATCAATACAATAGAGCAGCAATGTATACTTTGTGCAAAAACTTCACACATACATCCTGTTATAAGTAGATTTGAATAATGCACGAAGAAAATGTACTGATGCTACCAACATTTATTTCTGAATCATTGCAGTGAAAAACCAGCAGTTATAGGCAGACATGGGGTAATCGCAATCGGTTACAATCAATTACAATTTTTTGTTTAATCGTAATCGATTGAATTGACTAAAAACGAAATGTAATCGTTGTCGATTACATTTCCAAATTTAATCGTAATCGACGATTACTTTCGCAGTTAAACTTGAAAATTTTCACCATACATCACTGTGCGATGAACCGCGGTTGTGATGACTGGGTTTCCTTCTCTACCATCTTTGTAGCTAATTATCGGTTTGTTCCAGCTAGCCTTCCTGTTGGCCGCCAGAAGTAACGTTGTGAGTCTAGTGAGACGTAGCGACAAAAATAGGAGCTTTTCTTAAAAACGGGTTGACACTTCGGCAACAGAATAGTGTGACATTACGAGTAGAGGTGTTGGTTTTGTTTATATATATTCAGAGTTAACTTATGAATATAATTGCTGGAGTTGATTATGTATGTAATTAGCACAGTAACTTGCATACAGTAAACTAACTTTTTTTCAGAGGAATAAGGTACTTTAATCCAAGTCGAAAGTACATTTCCACAACACTGATAACTAGCATGTCAAGCGTGATCTACCAGACACTGGTTAAAAAAACACAACGAAACCAGTGACGTTTTGTTGAACATTGACTTTTGGTTCAATAAACAGATGTGCAACTATATTGGCATCAATGTTCATTCATTTCAAATTAAAAGCTGCATAATGCTAGACGATCGTAACCCGCAGTAAGAAGAAATAGTCAGCAATTTTGACATTACTAGCAAACGAATTTTCAGCGTTTCTGGACGAATGTTCAAGCCTGATAGCTGTCATTTGACTTATGAAAGATTTCAAGTGTTGATGTTTATCAACTGTAACAAAGATTTTAAACACTGATTATTTTTGCGTAATTAATATTTAAAGTGTGTGTTGCAGTGGAGCATGGGAGGGAAGAGGGCGATTTGACTCCCCTGGCCAGCGAAACGTAAAAACCAGCTCCCACTTAGCTTATATTTCGTTTTTAGTATTCTTTTAATTGGATTTTAGTCGGTTGTCTTTTTGCGGTTTTCCGAGTTTCTTTCCGTTGTTTTGGGGTTTTAGTGTAGCCATCCACACGGGGATTCACCATCATTTCTCAGTTTTTTTTCTGAGTGTTGACTAGTACGTCCCCACTGTGACAAGTGGGCCTCTTTCAGCTACGTTTCCCCTCTAGCTCGAACCTCTAGTGATGCCACTGGCTTGTTGACTCCACGAACATCTCAGTAAACAATTAATGTGCTTTTTTCTTTTTCCCGATGTTTGATCCTTACAGATTAGTAATTTCATTTGTTGCATTGATTCATATCGCATGTTGTCTGAAAATATGCTTACATCAAACTATGCAAATGGGTTTTGTTGTTGTTCCGAAGATGTTTCAAGACAATTGTAATTGCGATTGTAATCGTGATTACTTTCAATGTAATCGTAATCGATTACAATGTGATTTTGCTTATTCGTAATTGTAATCGAGCATGTGGCAAGTAATCGTAATCGTAATCGATTACATTCGTGCTGTAATAACCCCATGTCTGGTTGTAGGGCAAATAAAATCATTGATGGTTTAAGAAATTCTGTCCAACAAAACCGGTTTCTCAGAAAACTGTTTGAGCAATGAAGTTAACCTAGGGCCAACGTAAGCTTTGCAAAAACGTGTTGTTCTTGGACTTTCACCATCCACAACTACAGACAAACATGCCTTTTATCTACGGCAAATCAGTTGAAAGTGAAGGCAAACGTATTTTTTTGTGATGGGACTGGAACGAAGGAGATTTGCAGTATTGGCTCAAGTATTTTAATAAGATTTCACTGTTGGCTTGAACTAAATAGGCTACAACCACTTCACACATGGCAGTAAATACTTAAAACTACTGTATAAATCTTTGGTATGTGCTAAATAACTATGTGTATTAGAGTTGCTTTCTGTGCAGGGTATTTTGCTTAAGGATATGCAAACTGTGTCATTAGTAGGTTTATAAGAAAGAGTGGCAGGCCACCAGGTACATCTTGCAACTATTAACAAAATGATTCATAAAAGTAAGGGCTCTTTGTTCGTAATTTGAACCCTTTTAAATTTTGATTGGGGGCCCCATATTTTTTGTAGAACAAAAAATATTGGGTCCATTATCATGACCAAAGAATGAAGGTCTTGCTTATTCTTTGGTTAGAGGCCATTAACGTCTAAGTTGGGGACCTCTTACTTTTTGACTGGCCCCTTGTCCTTTAATTATGCAGTAGTCTATTTATGTTATATCATTTTAGTGTGGCTTTTCATCTTCAGGCTGAAAACCTAAATGTGTTAAAACATATTAACAATCACAAGATTGTTTAGGAACCCAAACTACGCTTTCTTGTAAATAATATGCAATCGTACTAAAAATACAATCATAACCAAAAGTTCAGAAAATTTTCAAAGCGCATGAACTAAAAATGGGGCCACCTCCAAGCGCGTAAATTCAAGATGGGGCCCCCCATTATAATCCCTGCACACTCACTAACAACCACTACTGCATAAAGCAACGTGGATCTCGAAAACGTTCGGCTTGTAAACCTTTTGGAAAATAATGTGACGAGAAATACACCCAATAAACTATGAAACGTTCTCCCAAGATCATGATATGGGAACCATATCGGTTAAACGAATTGCAGAACTGTACTTTCAGCACAATGGAACAACATGAAAGGTTCGAAATATCTTAAATTGCTAAATGTCAAGTTGCGGCTTCTTAAAAATGTTCATCAATGCACTATGTTCATGGAATACGGCGCCACATGCCACACATCAGATATTGCAAGCGCCTAAAAAATGTAAGAAAATTCAGGTCTTCAATTGGCAAGGAAGCAGTCTTGATCAGAACCCAGTTGAAAATTTGTGGATGATTCTGAAAAACAAGGTTTCTGAAAAACAGCCCAGCAGTCTCAACCAACCCGAAAATGTAATGAATCTGTTTAGACGCGTGAAATAACTTTTAAATATTGCTGCGAACGCATTGAAAATATGCCGCGATGTCTCAATATGGTTATTGATAATAAAAGCGGGCATGAAATTATTGAATGTTGTGCGTATTATAATAAATGAGAAGAAAAAGAACTAGTGTTACCATTATAATATAGTCTAAAAATTCAAAATGCAGGACTTTTCAAATAATTTTGAATTATATTGATTGATTTCTTCTAAAGGATGATTTTATGTGTCGTTGTCTTTAAACGTTTGTCCCCAACGGCAACTTCGTCGGAACATGGCGAAATCGGAGTGAGATGTGAGTGGATTTTTACGTGAAACAAGGTTTCTTGAATACATAAAGTCAAGTGACAGGAACGTAATAAGAAGTAGAATCAGAGGGCTTGAAAATCATCGCTCATATCAACAAGCCGCGTATTTTCGAATTTCATTTTTAACTGAAACATTCAATGCAGTTTGACATTTCTCTTAATCACGAAGAATGTTCAGGTTACCAAAATCACGTAATCGGATGTAGGAGTTGAGGACTTTATTATGGTAAAGCTTGAGGGGGAATAGGAACAAAAACTCGAAACATGTTTTAGTAAAATTGTTTCAAGTATTTTTGAATGCAAAGCATGTGACGGTGAAACATTTTTTATTTTATTTTGAATGTGACAGTACGATTAGCATTTCCACAATAGCAACGTTTAATGCAGTGTTCCTTAACCTGGATTAGATCGAACCCCAAGTATGCGACGGAGCCGTTTCAGAGGTTCGACGAAAGTCATCTGAAACATGGAACCCATTTTTTCTCTCTGTTACAATGGGCCAAGATGGGGTTCCACAAAAGCTTGGAAAATAACGCAAGGGTTTCAGAGGTTCGGCGTGTTTGTAAATGTTACGAACCACTGCGTTATAGTAAGGGAAAGGCAAACACAAACATAAATTTCATGGAATTAAAAACGTCAATGAAATCGCCGTGTAATCCTCAGTAAAAAAGACTTTGAAAGATCCTTTCATATTACAAAAATATTTTTAATCAAGGTAATTTCCACAAGTCCATCCAATTGACTTACTTTGCAAAACACATCCGGAACTGGATTCCAAATGTCAAAGCCCCACGTTCGACGATACAGGAACAACCAACTTATCAAAGCTGATATAAGATCCGATACACAGAGTGAAAGAATGAAGTGCATAAATATGTTTCTGCAAACCGTGCACTTCATAAAAATTTGTTAAAGTTCATTCAGATTGCTCAAAGACATTCAACAAAACATTTTTCATCATGTGTTCCTCTTCTGATACAAATAAAGATCACTTTGTGGTTGGAAATGTTTTTAATATATGCTCATATTTGACGCTTTCTAAAATTTGCTCATGCAAAAGTTGACATAGCCAGTCCATATGGAATGAAGGGAACAATATTTTGTTATCTAACGAGAATATGCGTTTTTGGAAATAAATGATTCTGCAATTATTCATTATATGTTTTCAAGTATTGCAATAAAACCATGTGTACAATGCTGATACTTACAGTAATTTTGGAGCTTGTGTTCCCGCAATCGACTTCATCCTTATTACAATTATACATTTTGCTTTGCACAATGTGTTTTCTGTTCACTCCTCAACACATACAAGACACGACATTATTGCTGTTTATCTAGTAAAAGATTCAGTTTTTGCAAGACTCAAGAAAGAGAATTGTGCATCACCGGAAACGAAAACATGCTACTTGCTTGTCAGGAAATTAAGCAAATTGGTAAGCCTTATTCGAAAAAACAAAATCTTGAATGGTCCCTGAGGAACATTTCTCCTCTATTGTTATCACTGTTGAAGAAAGCTACACACGATGACTTTCAAATTATTGCAATGTACGGAGAAACTTACTTTAATTTAGAATTTGTTGAAATGACTATGATTGTCAAAATATTTCCGACCAATCCAACCACTAGAAACGTGAACAGAAGTAAGGCTGAGAATATCATTCCAGTTTGATCGAAAGGACGTAGATAAGGCCTGAAAATGAGATTTGCTAAAGAAACTGAATTCTGAGTTTTGTACAGTGTTGAAACGCTTTCAAAAGAAATTTGTTCCATCTCTTTGGGCTACACCATTCAAATGAAAGTTTTCCGCACCTTATGAAAAGCGATTTTTTCTGCACAATCAAATTCTGAAGCTGCTTGTAGATTCTAAACAATGATTTCAAATCAAGTTGCAAATAAAAAGTGAGCCATCTTACTTTAGCGTAGCATTTGATGAAGTGGTGCTTAAAGTGAAAATCGTCATCCTGGA
>JGI24158J21664_10014565_pt1 | contig 10310 bp, 5 predicted proteins | sample Ectturendosymbi3_FD_21664 | JGI IMG/M metagenome (IMG submission 21664) | reverse complement strand
TAATCCGCGTAAGGGTTAATTAATGAACAACAAAATAGATTGAACAACAAAAATAGTTAATTAATGAACAACAAAAAAAATAGTTAATTAATGAACAACAAAAATAGTTAATTAATGAACAACAAAATAATCCGCGTAAGGGTTAATTAATGAACAACAAAATAGAGTTGCGCTGTGCAATGAGAGCAACCTTTTGAAGATAGATGACAGGCTTACCCTGATGACGGTTTAACAAACTTGACAGTGGAATCTTCCAGCAAGTTGAGCCAGTACAGGCAGGTCGGGCCATAGGGACAATCGCGTATGTTGCGGATGGCATAAGCATTTCCGAGAAAAACTAGTTCAATTTGCATTCTTCTAGTTGCCAATCTAATCAAGATGTCAACAAATTTTAGAACAACTTGATTCAGATAACATTTCGGCCCACTTAACTATATCCATAGGGGTGTAGTGAGGTGGGAACGCGTTTCTCACATCTTTTTGCACTTTAGTAACGTTACTTGAAAATTCAGATTTTTCATTTCAATTTCTACGTGTAGCGGATTGCGAGAACTAAGCGAGCTATTTGCATATGACGGCATCTGAGAAAAATTTGGTGTTAGACTGTGGCTTCAACCTAAATCAGGTGTGTAGTGGGGTGGGGTGGGAACAGCGTTCATACACATCTGTATTTGGCACAACACCACTGTATATCCATCTCTGACAATGGCTCCTCCTTCATAGGCGGATGCAGGACTTTTAAGGGAAGTTCAGGGTCGAGTTGATCCAAGTGTTCTGAGGAGGACAGAGACCCTCGATAAGATCTGACGGGTTCTCTCCCCATAGAATTATAAGAACGATTTGGTGCATTGTGACACATGTGTGTTGGTACATTCTGTAGAAATGTTGACAAAATTGAGTAAAATGGAGCAATTATTGCCCACATATCCAGAAATTGACATTTGCTTGAAATTTACAATGCCTGGTCCCCTTACTTTAATATCATAGGCAAATTTGACTAATGTAGGCACACGCTAGGGCTAGGCTATGGCCACAGTTTATTCATAATAAAGTTTTTCTGCTTCAACTCCAGTCACCATCGATATGATTGCTAGCTTCTGAAATCAAAACAAATAATATTCACTGATATACGTATAAATATTTGGAAATAAATAATAGCACTGTAAATATATATTCCTTTCTACTGCTAACCGTAAATGTACCCCTTCAGATAGGTACACCAAAATTTACCCCTAGGGGTACATCTACCCCAGGTTGGGAACCTCTGAGCTAAAATAATATTGTCGAAATACAACAAAAGAATTTTAAGAACTTACGTGCGGTTAATATGACAATGGGACGTTCTTTTTTGCTTACAAATGTTGCATGTAAGAATTTCTATTCAGATGAAAAAACACATTCACACTGCCCAAACTCAGTAAAATATGTTTTGTATTAATGATTTCGTCCTTCCTCCCTGTGCACGAAAGGATTTATTTAGAGACTACCAAAAAAGTCACCCAATGCACCTCTTTGCGCCGGGAATCACCGTTCAAAAAAGTAATTGAAAAGTTTGGGTGTTTGATCCCTCCTGGATCAGCGTATGCATTTGCAGAGAACTGCTTGGAAAATTGCACACTGCGGCCAAAGTAGGATTACACAATGCTACTATTTTTAGCAGCCATAAATTAAGCGTTCAACCACTGCGTCAATAATTTTGAAATAAGATAAAAACGGGATTTTTATTTAAAGCACAGTTTTGTTTGCCAAATTGAGCCAACCATTAGAGAGATTAGCGATAGCAGAGGGACATGAATGTTTGGTGATCCCTGTGATTGGCTGATAATGACTAATTCGTACTTTTACTACACCATTCAACAGCTTTCTTTTCATCTAACACACGGCGTTTTAAAGTCTTGAAAAGATGCAGATTAGTTTTTTCACCAGAAGCTGTAACATTGTGTTCAAGCAAGCAGCAGTCATTACGCATGTTGAAGTTTACGTTTGAAAGTAACAAGCTAACAGACCTACCGAAAATCTCGGGCTCTGGTTTCTTCTTTGGGTAAATCATCAACACTCGTCACCGACGAGGTTCTAGCAGAATCGTAGTTTTTCGCAGACTGAAGGCTCGAGGCCTGGTCTGTCGTTCCTCCGCCTGCTTCGTAGCTCGGTGTTTCTGTTGCGACGGGGTACAGACCGACCAGGCTTCTGTCGCTTGCAGTTAGGTAGTAATTGCCAGGAAGCAAGATGGACGACCCGTTACAATAAAATCCAGCCGAGCCGTCCGTGCAGATGCACAGGAACGTTCTATGCAAAAGCAAAGTTATCATGCACACACTGCCGAGCACTGATTCCCGGCCCTTGCATCAGGCGTTAGTCACATATGATAAATGTTCAAATCTCACGCACAGGAACAAAATAAGTCAATACACATGCAAAATTACTGGCCATACTTTCAGCGTCAAGCGATTCGGATAGTTCTTCGGCATGTTTGAAAAAATCCTTTTGTGATTACGTTAAAATCACCTATATCACCTCTTCATGTTGGATTTTTGAAACATTGATTTATTAGTTAAATGATGAAGATTAAGGTTTAATGGTGCTTTGTTTGGTTTTACACAATCGCTAGTACATTTTTACCTTTTCTGGTGGTGAAAATTAAGAAGAGCGTGGAGGGTGGTCAGGCTCGACAATAGCGCTTTGAAATTGTCAAGTCAAAGAAGAACTTTGCAAATTTTGTAAACCAGAAAACATCAGCTCGGATTCGTTTATACTCGCTTCCTGTACCTCCTTTCGGAGTGTCACGAATGGTCTGCAACGCCCATCTCCGCGTGTTTGCACCTTGGACCACGCGTCTATTTTCGTGGTGAATATATCAAGGGCGTCGGAAGGATTTTTTCCAGGAGGGGGGAAAAAGTTTATTTTTCCGCACGTAGACAAAAATACTTTTCCTGAGATGGCCAAAAATGCTTTACTCACTCGAAACTAAGCTAACGGCCTTTTTTGCTAAAAATTTGTAGGAAAATGTCAAATTTCAAATTCCAGGGGACGCCAAGGCCCTTCTGCCCCCCTTCCTACTCCCACTGGAATGTAGCGTTGATGGCGAGTCAATGGCAGCACCGCGTGTGAACCTTTACCTTGCACCCACCCCTTAAAATCAACTAAAGATAAAAATCCGCGTCATTGGTGAGTCCAGTTGGCCATCTACCGATAGTGGCTGGCAAGATATGGCCATAAAACAACAACTGATCCTCAGGGACTTAAACCGAGCACAAAATTGGACAGGCGAGTTGTCATTGGTTGAAGATGTAATTTGGACTTCGTCGAAACGTTGGAACAGTCAACCACTGTACCACCGACTAGCATGCGTAAAATGTTTGATTCTGTTAATCAAAGCAACTGCAGGGACATTTTTCTTTGACTAGAACACATTCCTTATACTTTTCTACAAAAACAGTCACTACTCACTGACGTTTTCTACCTGTGCTGAAAGTGCTCCAACACCTCAAGATGCGAAGCAAATGTACATGAGAAGATTTATACAGAAAACTGAGATTTGTTTACTTTCGCGTTCGCTTAAGCTGTTGTTTGAATTAATTTAATGAGCACAAAAACTTTTGGCGCCCGCATCACGTAAAACAGGCAAAGCACTAAGGAACAAGCGGCGTTAAAAATGAATTCACCTCAGGCGAAGCATCTCGACACCTTGCGAAAACAAGGTAAATTTGCGAGGCACAGATACAAAATGAATCTTGCTTGTGTGTTTAAGCTTGCATCGTTAAATTTTCGTTTTCAAAAAAAGAAAAACAAAAACAAAATGCTTGGTCGGTTCTACTGAACAAATGAACCACATTGCTGCTGAGACCTGTACTTCTACGATGTGGGTAGAGGCACAAATCGAAAGGTGACAGTTGAAGTCTTCTCACCCATTAGACATTTTGCACGAGCTTCCTTCAATGCACGAATCACAACCCTCTAGCTTGAAGGCAGATGATGAAACCACAGTAGCAGGTGCAGAGACAGGGGTTGTCGAACCTACAGGTGAAACACTGGACTATCTACCACGTTGTGGAAATGTGGATACAGACAAATAAACTGGAAGCATTTAAAAGGAAAGAGAAGCGTAAGTTTTTGATGCCTTGAAAGCACTTTACAATTTATAGAAGCTAAAAACGAAAATGTTACTCCGAAAATGATTGTGAACAAAGAGCATTGCTCCGGCGTGTCCGAGAGAAGCCTCCTTTTCTTTTGAGTACACCGAGGCACCGAAAACAGATGAGGCATGCTTCGTGGTGTAAACGGTTGTTGCTGCTGAATCTGGTAAGCGAAGCTGTCTCGACACTTTTACTGACGATGCGTTGGTAAAGCTGCTCCATGGTTGGGCAGATGTACGGAATCCAAAAACCAGTAAGTCTGTTGAAGAAGTGAATAACATAACACATTGGTGGGCCAAAACCGATCAATGGAATTATGTCAAGCGCTCAAACTAAATCTTTTTGCCATAGTACAAGCAGGTTTTTCAAACGCTTGAAGGAAATTTGTGCGGCGAATCACTGGGACTGCACGGAATGGCAGCAGTTAAAGAACTGTGCCTGTTAATTTTAAAGAACTGTGCCTGTTAATTCAAAGTTGAAATGCTCTCTAACGTTACAAAAAGCAAACACTAAAACACATGAACTTGCGCAAAAATTCGGATAAAGTAGAAGTAGTGAGTAGTCGTGTCCATGCGGTGAGATCCAATGATGCAGATATCTTGATTCGAGGTCAGTGGCGTAGCCAGCACAAAAATTTGGGGAGGGGAAAAAAATTTGGGGGGAAAAATATTTGGTTTGAGACTAATAACACTATTTTGTGTGGAAAAACGCCTCCCAAAGCACAAAATGACTATATGTTCTAAAAATCGGGGGCATGGCCCCTAGGCCTTCCTGGCTACGCCTATGTTCTAGGTGCTGTATTGAAGTCATCAACATAAATCAGTCTACAGCATAACTTCTTGCAGGTCGACCTTCCAACTAGTCAGTGAAACTTGAAGTCACGTTTGATTAAGCAAAGTTTACCAACGTGACTGCATTACATACACGCATGTGCTTGTTATGCTTTGATAAGGTTCCCTTCCTTTTCACACCCGCTTTTTCTGGGAGGTAGCAAAAGCCTTACGAGAACTTCACTGCTTTCAGCAACCTCTGATAGTTCTGCTGGATCCACACAAAGACAAGACACAGCAAAGTCGGGGTATAATCACTCCACCTAATCCTTGATCGAATTCTGGGCCGTTTTCCTGTGGGTGTAACGAGCTGGACTCGCCTCCATCTTTCTTGGGGCAATCTGGTCACGTGGCCAAACCGTCACAGCTGGGATCTATCTATTCGGAGATGTGGCTGACAATCAGGGCTTCACGAATTTCACACCTGTGCACTTTGTCGCTGAACGTCACTGCAATGAACTCTTCGTAAAAATCCCATCTCTGCCGCTTTCACTTGGGATAGCATCCTTTCAGACCACAGGTGACGATCGAAACAACGACCGATTGAATAACGGAAAGCTTTGCTATGTTTGAAAGTTGCTGTTTTGTGCCTATAGCGTTAAAGGTCACGCAATACTCTTTCAGCTTTTCCCAAACTGGGTGTCAAGCTCCTTGTTCCGCTTTCCGTCACTCGGGAATACTACGCCAACGTATTTGGACACTTCTCGACTTGCTGCAGTGCACTGCCACTCACCTGCAGCATACATTGAGGGTTTCGGAAGATACATAATACCTGGCTTTTATTATAACCACGGGCATGTCAAGGACCCAGCTGTTCACAGGGCTCAACGCGATATAGTCTTGGAAAAGCAAACGGTTGATTCTACAGCCCGCAGTAGTGAGACCCTCGTCGAATCGGCTATGATTATCTGTCCAATATAGAGTAGACTATGAAGAGCAGTGGTGACGGCACAGCTTTGTCAGATTCCAACATGCAAGAGGTGTTGAGGAAATTTCACCAGCTCAAATGATGTAAATACCGTCAACGTTCATAAAATTCAGTATTTATGAATAAAACAAAATCTGTTCGAGTCTCTTCACTTCTTTTATGAATATATTCCTTACTTCTTGCTGGGAAGTTCGGAAACGTAATGTTGTGAGTTGAGCAGCTTTGAGTTTTCGCTTTTTTAAATGTTTGTACCAGTTGTTGGTGTAAAAAAGAGCAAAGATAAAAATAAACGCGAGTGCTGATTCGGATTATACCTTACGTGCCAAACCTAATACCTAGAATCTTGAGAATGCTGAAACAAACAAGTCATTGTTCTTCATGTGGTTTGGTTGCAGCAGAAAAGTTGAGACTTATCTGTTTTCATACCGGTGTGGGCTTTCGTGGCAATTCCCACGTACGTTGTAGCGTCTGGCCTGGACGATGCAGACTGAGCGTTTGAAAACTTCGATGTCGGTATTAATAAGGACATGAAAGGGTAATCTGCCGCTGAATGCCGAGTCACCGAAACGGATTCACTGGCTTGCTCTGAAAGGAACAAGCTATATGTTACAGCCAAATACTTTTCATGCAAAAAAACATTTATGAACCCATTCAGTGCTGATTTAAGTTTATCAAGCGTTTGGCACGATCACACCCAAAGCGCATATGTTAGAATTTGGATGTAAGAAAAGCGTTTGCAATTGCAATTAAGACCAAAGCAAGCTGCAGTAAACCACTAAAAAAAAATTGGATCGCGACTAAAAATGGGGTATAATACCTAAAATGATAACGTTTAAATTACCTTCAATATCTCGAGCAACACCACTCTTTCCGAAAAGCACAGCAAGAAACACAGAGTTGGTAACACTTCGCAGTAGTGAGGTTTGGTTGCTCCTGAGGTCGATGTTCACGGTTTGGTATGGTTTGACCAAGTACGTCGTAGAATGGTTACCGTGAAAAAGCTGTAAAGCCAGTTCAAATTGCTGTTTTGTCAAAAAATATCAGCGGCAAATATTTTGTTCACCTTGATTTGGGAGTGCGGTTTGGTGTTTAGTAATTTGCAATAAGTCAACCGTGCACGCCTCATCTTTCCGCGTACATTACGAAAAAACGTGAGAATAAAACAGCAGCATTTCAGCTAACCGGTAAATCTGCTTATTCAAGTACAGGCAAATAATATTGAAATACATGCCTCAGGTCATGAATCTCCGAAGGCTTCAGGCTCAGAAATATAGGCCTATTTTGTCAACCTGAGCAGCTACAGCTTCGTTTTTTTGCAATAGGCGTTGAATGGACTTCGCAGAACATTTCTACGCCTCGTCAACAGGGGCGTAACGAGGGGAGCAAGGGGTGCGCAATTCCCCGGGCGCCGATTCACTATGGGGACGCCAAATCACTGTGGGGTGCGCTAAAAATCCAAGCAATGTCACAAGTACTTTCTTCAATACAGTACATTTGCTTCCGAAAGACCTCAGTTTCGAATATGGGGNTGCCAAACTTGCATTCTTTNCCCAGGCGCTATNTAACCTCGTTACACCCCTGCTCGTCAAGTATGGCTATAAATGTTCTAAAACTTGCTGAAGTACAGCAACATCGATCAGTTACGATTTAACTGCTTTTCTTTTTTCCCGATGCAGAAATTCACACAAAACCGCTGCGAAGCAAGAATGCAACTGACAGGAATAAATCGTATGCGTTAGCAGAGTTGCCTGGTCCAGATGGAGCAAAAATGCCAAAACGCTTGTAAAAATAGGTCAAATAGCTTTAAGCAATGCCACACAAACCGAAAAAGCTGATGATGTCCGATTTTGAATTAACCACATAAGTAATGGCATACGGCAATGTTGCTACAGAACAAAGCCTAGAATTATACAGTATATAAATAATCATATAAATCAATAATCAATTGTTATACTCCCATAACATGATTTTAACAGAAATTACCCATAAATGCCTAAAACAATAAATTACCGGTAATTAAATACAAACATGCACCGTGCCGTTGTTTTTAATCACATTGAATCTGGTAAACAAGCATTTGGTGCGCAAGACATGTCACCATTCCACAAAATATGTTACAAAATGCTAGGTCTAACACACCGAAAGACTATCAGGATGGCCAAGTTCAGATGTAAATCAAAACATGCCAAATAGCTTCAATAAATGCCAAACAAATCAAAACAAACCGAAAAAATCTTGAGTTTAAGCTTAAAGCAGCCAGGCTTAAAAAATACCAGAACAAGGTCGTTTTTTCTGCCAATGTCATTAAAAAAGGTCAAAACATGCCAAACAATGATTTACATGCTAAACTGCATTTCATCATGCGAAAACACTTTGCAAAAGACCAAAAATAATTTGGCATTAATTAAATATGCCAACCTGTTTACCCCGTGCGTAAATGTCAACTTGCTGGCGAGTTCAAATAAAAAGCCTGACGGTGTTTGCGAGTGTCGTGAAATCTGCGCATCGAACAATGGCTCAATACCACGATTTTAACAAAGTTTAACGAAAGTATGAAACACTGTTTATGAACATTGCGCTACTTCTATACATCGTCTTCTTAACAGGTTTTCACCTCTACTTGCGCCGGCTGCGTGTGTGACACAAGAAGTACCAGGCAACCGGCCGAGTGCGAAGATGGCAGATTGGCCACATACTCGTAGCCCCATGAAGAAACGGGAAGCAGTTGCTCAGCTATGATGTCTTCGGTGAGCAGCGCCTTTTTTGCTGAATACGGAATCTTGAAAAAGAAATACGCACGATTGTAGTCACCTCGTTTTCCAGCATGTAGAGCTTATGACGCTGCTGCCAAGTCGAAAAGCGTTTCCGTGTTACCCTGTCTGCACTTCGACAAGTTTAAGACGACTGCTCATTTTCCTTCATATGCTGTACAACTCAAACCTACATGGGATTTTCCCGCCATAAAAGCAAGAGGTTTTGCCGAAAATTTGTGACTTAAGTTTGTGGACAATTATCTGTGATGTACAGCTTAAACATTTATAAAACTCATTCTATGCCATGAAGTAAAGGGGTTTTGCGGAAGGTTTCTGACTAACGTACGTTAAGTATTTCTTTTAGAGCAGGGGTCTCAAACACACGGCCTGCGAGGGCATATTTTGCGGCCCTCGATGCTTTTTGGGAATTTTCAAATAACTAATATCTCAGTCATTTAGTTGATAACTAATATCTCAGTCATTTAGTTGATTCACCGATGTTTAAAAGTACCTGCCCAGCAAGTGAACAACTTACTTAGAGACGGCGAGAATTGATTTGCCTGTAAATCACGATATCGTTCGCAGGAAATATAATGTACAAGCTGTTTCTAGTAAAGATCAGGTACAGCCATTGTTGTGTCAGCGTTATAGTTCGGTTCTCAGGTAGTCATAATGCGGCCCTCGGGTTACTTTGTAATTCCTAAGTTGGCCCTCGGAACAATGAGTTTGAGATTCCTGTTTTAGAGGAAGTTCTGAAAACGTAAAAGTGAATTACAACTTCCATAACCTGTACGTTCGTAGACACACTAATAACGCTTATTGGTTTGTTTGCCGTAATGTGAGAAGCCGGCCAGGAGCATCCAAGAGCGGCTGCATCGTTCGTTTCAAAGTAAATCGTCTGCAGTGAAGACAAGTTGTAAGTCGCCGTCGTAGAATGCTGACAACTCAACCTGACGACCGTTTCTTGTTCCAAGGCTGTCACAACAACGAAGCTTCGCGAACCTGGGTACGTCACAATCACGTACGCTGTGCCCCAGGAGCAAGTGGGTAGCACTCCAAAGGAAGCCGCCTGCCTGCGATAAACAATAAAACAAGCTACCGAGATATTTGAAAAGCATTTGCAAACATTAAATTTTGGACACACGTTTTACGGCAACAAATATTAACCAGTTCAGGATTTTTTTGGTTTATTCCCAACGATGTGATGAACAACAGCTGCGCTATTAGGGAATGTTCAAGCCAACGCTATTTACGTTTAGGTAATGCACAAGTGCCTGTGCACGNTACTAGCCCAGGTCTTAAAAAACGTCGATCTTTCAGTCATACATTTGCACACATCTNCTNCTGGCCATGCTTGAGTTGATTTTATTTGGCGATAATTAATATTCAGCTAGAAAAAACACAAATTAGTGCAAGGACGCCAGGGCACTGAAGGAACCGGAAGGTTATCGAGTCGATGCCCCTCAACAGTTAAACTAGCTTTGTTACTGTCCGGTTTCAACTCGTGGTGTTGCATGTGTGTGGGAAGGAGCTGCTGGATGATGAACACAGTTGCGCAGGGGGTGCTGGGTCGCAATCGGTCTCTCTCGGTGGATGGGTTGCTCAGATCCGCAAGGATCTGGGCGTGGCAGAGAAAGTATAAACCCAGCTAAAATGAAACTCTGCC
>JGI24158J21664_10014564_pt1 | contig 10310 bp, 6 predicted proteins | sample Ectturendosymbi3_FD_21664 | JGI IMG/M metagenome (IMG submission 21664) | reverse complement strand
GTCATCGTTACGTGCATCTAAGTCTGTAACAACATGTTCTTCGATTTTCTGTCCCCTTGCAGGCTCCGCAGAAATGTCTCCGCTGGACTTCATTGCCACTGTAAAATAATAACCTGAATGTTTCTTGACTTAGCTGCAACTTCTTCGTCACTCATTTTTGCCTGTTTTGCTTTATGTTTTTTTAGAAACACTTAGCTCTGCACATAAGCTCTGCACTTGTAAAGGGTACGATCCCTTTTTTTCTGTCCATGTTTATTTATTATTAAGCACAATAGGGCTGCCATATTTTCAATGCAAAAGGGAGGGCAATTTTCGACTGTCACTTACTTGAGTATATTATCTGCACTTAACAATTGAAATAACGAATAGACCTGTTGATTAGTTTCAAGCATTGAAGCAAAACGTCCAGTGTAGACAATGTTTCATTCGAAACACACAAAACAAATTCCTTGTGTACTTAAGCTATTTAGACCATGAATCTTCTGCAGATTTCTAAACTTCTTAAAAATGTAGAATCGCCTTTTGCAATTTTATGAAACTGCTTGCATGAAAGATGTTATAAAATGCGCACCAGCTTTAGACTGAAAACTGGTTCAGCCAGAAAGGTTTCTCTTTCTTTTTGGTTTGTGGCTTCATCAAGGAAAAAATTGTTACATATTAGCATAAAGAGCCATAATGTTTCATCCTTTTCCCAATTAGTTCTTTTCAAACGGAGGAATCTAGTCAAACCATTTAAACTCAGCAAATAAAGTGGTCCATTTAACCAGATGTGAAAAACAAGACTTGTACAATACAGGCACATCTGACATGAATGAATCACAGTCATGATCCTTGCCTTCGCTGAATTTTCTTAGTGCTGATTTAACTTGATTTAACTTGATTTGATATGTACATCTGATTGTCTCTTTTGAATTCTTGCCTTCACAGTGGCGAAACATGATACAACCTCAACAACTGATGCTTTTGACTTCTCAATATTCTGAACATGCTCAATAAAAGCAACCACAAATGATTGCAAATGTCTTAATGTGAACAGAATTCGCTCAGAATTTCCAAAAAAACATTCCAGAACAACAGTTGGCTTTTCGATGGACATGAAGTATGAATTTGAAGCTGGGTACAATTGAAGCATCCTTGGAAAGCTGCGATAAAGTGATAGCCACCTGGTTACGCTACGAGAATTAAGTTTTTGGAACTCAATATCCACAAAGTCAAAATCGTCTATTTACTCTTCTTTGCAAACTGTGCAAATGAAACCACACTCAGTTCACTCAGCTTCAAAATAATTTAGTTTTTTATCGCGCGGCGCGAGTGCGCGACCGCATTTTTGCACCCCTGGATTCGCTCTAATGACTAGAAGCTACTTGACTAAGTTATGTACAATACACTGATTACCGTATCACGGTTCATCAGCAAAGCTAATATAGTGGCGTCAGCAGTCCGCACTCGAATGCCAAGGTCATTGAGACACTGAAAAAAGATTTACCACTGTTACGTAACAATTAATGTGATTGCCTTCCCGCCTTTTCAGCCGAGAATTAACTTAACCACAATATGGATTAATTACAAAACTCGTAGGACCTCCCACAAACTAAGCTACGCCACCATTTCGTATCTTGTTGCAGTTAAGTAGAAACAGCTCACTGCATGCAAAAAAATTGGGATCATAGTCACTGACGTAACTGACGGGAAGCAGAGGCGCGAAATGCCCCCACTGGCAATCTAAATGTGAAAACCGGACCGCCACCTTAAGTGATATTTCGGTTTTAGTATTCCTTTGGTTTTCAGTAGGTTGTTGTTGTTCTGCGTTTTTCAGATTACTTTCCGGTGATTTCAGGTTTTAGCATAGCTATCCACATCCGGATTTACCATCGTTTCTCAAGTTTCTTCCCAGTGTTGGCTAGTGGTAGTGGGCCCTGTACACTGGCCAGTGGGCCCCTTTCAGCTAAGTTTTCCACCCTGACTCAAAGCCCTAGATACGCCACTGATTATGGCTGTGTAAAATAAGAATGCAAAAAGGAGGATATTTTCGAATGTTCTCAGAGAATATTTCATTTCTCGTGAAAAAAGTGGACATGTACTTCAAAAACAGGGCGTATGGTAGCCATACGTAGCAATGCTACTCATATGCGACTTGTGCAAACCTGAGTAAATCAGACGCAAAATCTTCCAGTAACGAGTAGAGACTAAAGCTAACGTGTTCTACGTTGCTTGGTCTTGCATTCACAAGATTCAGATACCTGACCGACTTTCAGGAAACCAATAAGTGTAGTAGTTGTTTCGTCACTGTATCAAATGTTCTTCAAGTGAACTACTGCTGTTTGGCCGACCGATAATCACTAACGTCTACAAACAAACCTTTCTCGCTAAAAATGACTAAGTGGTACGCACATGTCGCAAATATGGCTAAACACACGAACATGGTGGGGGGCTCTGGGCCCAGGACCCTTGGCCCACCCTCTAAATCCGGCGCTGATGCTATTACACAAGATTACAACCGTAAGTTCGGCGCCGTTGAATTTCAGATGCGTGGTGATTACATCAGCAAGAAGCGGTTTTGTCTCCAGCAGTCCAAAACGTAGCGACGCAAACCGAGCTGTTGGCTGAAGCACAACCAAACTTCGAACGTGCACAACTGAAAATTGATTTGGCATTGGCTGCCAATGAAGAACAGAACGCTAGCGATAGAACTCTGACACGCATTGTTGTCCTCTAATCAGGGACGCCGGAACGCCGGTAGGACAGGGGGGGGGAGCAGAAAAAAAGTTGAGGGCAATGGAAACTTATAAAATACAAAAAAATCGTTACCAATTATAAGGCCCGTAAGTAGGAGTGTCGCAGCGGGCTTAGTCTCCCCTGAAAAAAATATTTGCCCCTCCCTGAAAGAATGTGTTGGACATAGTTTAAACAATTTGTTCTCCTCTCTGTAAACTCTTCGCCTCTCCTGGTGTCTCAATCTGGTTAAGGCCTGCCAATTATGCTTGCTACAGTTCAACAGTAATGTTGACTTAAAAAATAATAAAACAAGCTTTAGACAACCTGTTTCAATTCGATCTTGATAAATCATAAAATTGCCTATGAAAAGACACCTTTGCCCCCGTTGTACATCGTTTGAAAAGCCAGGGATTCAATGCCACCGCTCTCCGGTGTCCCTGCTTGCCGCTATCAGCAGTCACTGTCTCGCTACATTACCTGCCAAGATGTCTGCATTCAACAGTCACCTTCGAAAAAACGCCTTATATCGTAGCTTCAAGTGAACATTTGAAGATTTTTTGCCATGTTATTACTACACGATAAAGACCAACAGTGAAACAATCCGCTCGCAAGTTTCGCAACTTACACCTGCAGGCAAAGGAGACGGACATGAGTAAACTGCAAGCTCAGGACTGCATGACCCCAGAAAAGTGATCCTGGCTCTTATGCAACGTGAGTGTCGTACTGGCAAATAAACTGTTATTGCAAGAAATAAACCAATCAATCGAAATTGAGCTGCTGACGTCAAGTTTTCTAGAAAGTTTTAGTTCTTAGTCCCAATTTCCAGAGAGGGACAAATGCCCGTTTTGACCCAGGGGAAGATCTAGCCAATAAGGTTAGGGGGGCGACTTCAGTAACATTTGTTAGTCAAGTCTCATTACGGGTTCACTATTGTGATAGAGATGACTGTCTCTGGAAAGAAATCCTTTCTCAGCAAAGAATCAGACACATTAAAGATCACCAGAGTTTATATTTCGCCTACGATGTAAGCATCATCAGCTCATTCAAATATAATCTATATTATGAGAGATGAAGAGAAATCTATAATAAGATAGGATGGTAAGAGAAATCTATAGTAAAAGGGACAGGTGCGTACAACGAAGGGGGGCATTTGGGGAATTTGCCCCCCCCGAAATTTTCAAAACATTCCACAGCAATTTTGACATATATGCAGAAACTTTCAAAGTATTGTAATCATTTTTAAGAAAAGTGTTACTTGAATTTTCCTTTTTCGTACCGGTTAATTATCTCCTTACAAGATTTATCTTCGTAAGTGATTGGTATTTAACCACAAATATGCTGGAATTGCCAAAACCAAAACTTAGGAGATAGTTTGAAATGTTGTTGGTATTTCTAAGTTTTTGTTCGTGTACAACTTTTTTCTGAAACAGGCCTCATTTTGACCTCATGAACTTTATAACATTACTGCTGAACCGTGCAACTGCTGAAACTTTCAAAGTGATAAGAGAAATCTTGACATGTTGGTTGTTACTAAAAAAGTTTATAGCCACGTCAAGCCGCTTCTTCTTCAACAGTGCTCTTCAACAAGGGTTCCGCAAAACTTGTAGTGGAGTTCCGTGAGAGTTTCTCGTTTTTTAGGGGAAATGATTTTTGCTTCAGTATGTTGATGCGTCATTATAAAACTGTCTTGATCACTGTGCCGCATTAAGACTCCAAGTAGGCCAGTTATTTATACAGGAGATTGAGTGCAGATAGCGGAACAAGAAATATTGATAGCTTGTGCGTCGCTTGTTGTTCATTGTTGTGCGGTTAAGAAGAACGTTATTGTTGCATCACAGTTATACGGTGTTACCGGTGTACAGTTCACAGTAAAGTAGACTGAGCAGAAAGTAGACTCAGCCTGAGTCTAGTGGAGAGTAGGCGGAGTCACAGACTAAAGCTGCTGTTCAACCTTTGTGGGAGTAAAGTAAAAACTATGTGAAACCCAACATTTACTATTTAGTCAAGCAAAATAGCATATTTTCTTATGTGAAGCGAAATAACAACAACAGCGAAGGTGTGGACGGTAATGAGCAGTGCAGTTCAAATGTAAAAGAGGCACCTGATCCGAAGCGGACCGAATGTAATTCAATTGACGAAATTAGAAAACGGGACGACACATATTTCAGATACGGGTTCTTTTTGCCGGATGATCGAATTCTGAATGTAGCAGCTAAATTCCAAAAATACAAGAACAAGCGAGTCATTAAGTTTCTTGCTTTTTAAGTTCTGTAGTAACTGTTCATTTGTTGAATTATCTAATAATGAAATACTTGGTTTCATACAAGTAATTCGTGTCTTTCAAATTTTTGTTAATGGGGTTCCATGACAAACGCCAAAGTATATCAGGGGTTCCTCGATGACAAAAAGGTTGAAGAGCACTGTTCTGCAACCTTTTGATTTTTTTTTGTTAAGGGCAAAACGGTTCACCATTATGAACGTAGTACATTTCTTAAAAAAACGTTGTATAGTCGCATTTTCGGTTCGAAACCTGATAGTCTTTGACAAAATTTAACGTGTGGACTGTTTCACGTTTTATTGCCTTCCTGGGTGGGTACCGAGTGCCATGGCTTGGGAAAAAGTCTTAGTAAAATGTCGTATGAGTGCTAGTCAAGTGTTGAACGCACCTAGCTAGTACACCACTTTGGCTGCAAATGACGCTTTACCAGACCCTAGCTTTTGCAATCAGTGCAAGCCGTGAAAGTCCACAGCCTTAAACATAGGCATAGGAGCAGGCAAATTTTTGGGGGTGCGAAGGATTTCTCCTAATTTCCCCAAACTTGCCAGAAAAAAACTCCAAAGAAAATGACCTCAAAAAATGACTGCATTTCATTCCATTTTGGGCGCATTTTTTCAAATCAAAGCATTTCAAGCACCATTTCTGCCCAAATTTTCCCCAAACTTCTCAAATTTCCCTTAACTTGTCAGAAAACGAACTGAAAAAACACGACCTCCAAAAAACATGGAAACGTCTGCACTTTGATTTCGGGCGCCATTTTTGTAAAATCAAAGCGCATAAAACGATTTTGCGAAGGTTTTCACACATTTTGCCCAAATTTTCACAGATTTTTCCCGGGTTTTCATCAAATCAAAAATTTTGGGGTGCACCCCCGCCTCATAAACCACTGGCCTTAAACTTGCTTCTAAAAACTTTCACGCAACTCCTGTGGGTGCCAGAATAAGCCGTTTTGTCCCAAACACACCTGATCTGTTTTGCCTGATATGTTAGGATTCAAAGATCCCATCACCCTTGGCGAAGGCCATCCCTCAAATCTGCGATCTTAGTTTGTGATAGAAATTCCAACACATGCTAGAAGAATAGGACTAGAAGAATTCGCAAAAACAAGTAGAAAAGTTAGGCAGGCTTACTAGTAGCCTATATGTGTGCCACACTAAAGCTATGACTGCACTAGCTGAGTACGGAATCAAGTGTTTGTATTAGACTACTAATTTTTTCTCTGTCCTGATCGTTCGGTCTACATATTGATTAAAACTGAAAAGTTCTGATTTTTCGGAAATGTTGCGAAGAGAACTTTATCTGTGACGTTTGCAAAAAAGTTGCACCACGGTTGAATAAGCACGATGACGTCATCAAATGAAATTTCATGAAAATTGCCCCCATGAAATGAAGTTGCGCCCATGCTGGTTGCGCCCCTGCCCTAAATTCGAAGCATATTTTCGGATTGTGCATTATTTTATCATGCATTTCAAGTAAAAAGTACTCAAATTTGTTTTGACACATACTTTCCTTGTATTAGTAATTGTTGGGCTATGCCACGGGGTCTACGGATAATGGTATAAATTAATTGCGGGTCAACGCGCAGAAAAGTTTGAGAACCACTGCACTAGACCCACTGCGTTACTTCTGGCGGCCAAGAGAAAGGCTAGGTGGAACAAAGCGAGAATTAGTTAGAAACGCTGTGCTTGCCCCTGGACTGTCTGGATTTAAACCTCATAGACGAGTAAATAGCCATCCCTGAAACATAACCGTAAAAACGATGATAAAGAAGGAAACCCAGTCGCCACATGATTTCCAAGTTTAATCGCGAGAGTAATCGTTAATTACGATTAAATTGGCAATGTAATCGATTACGATTACATTTAATTTTTTGTCAGTTCAATCGATTACGACTAATCAAAAAACTGTAATCGATTACGATTGACGATTACCCCATGTCTGCTAGAAACGTGTTGAAAGAGTGAAGTGTTTACATCGGTCAAGGTTTTCTGTTTTTTTTATGATAGTAAAGCAACGAAAATTTTCGGAAAATCAGAGCAAGTCTTCCATTTCGCCTTTCATGATGTGTACACGCGGAGAAAACGCGTTTTTCCCCAGGTGCGACTTTACCTCGATGCCCCACTACTAGTGAGTGACGAAGCTCAACCATTTGACCTATTCGCGTTTACCTTGCAAAATTATCCCAAGCATATGAATGAGAAGCCAAAGCGCATGTTAATGAAATTGTAATTTTTACAAGTGTTTTCGTTGCAACTAGTGTCTTTTTATTGTTTAACATCTTCAAACATAGACAACAAAGTAGGCCCACAACTTACGTACACATGGCGCTAACAAGGAACAATGATAGAACACCACCGTAGATATGTGAGTCTGGGAAAAAAAACATACGCATAGATGGCGCTAACGCGGTTACTTTGAAATAACGTTAGCACGATGTTGCGGAAGCCAAGAGCACACGCATAAATGACTCCAACACCGCTACTATGGTGTTTAGCACCGTTGCATAGTATTTTGATAAGTTCCAAGTAGACTGATTCATAAATAGTATGGGGGAGTAGGAGTCTGCCACGGGCCATTTGGGTTGTGGACCACACCAGGACGAAGTTACTTAGGCCTGTGGTCGGCAGGTGGTTTAATAGAAAGAAGTCTTTTCCTTTGAGTGTAAGATCTCTTTCCATATTATGTATGCCTTCCATGTTATATATGTATATATGAGTTTATTCGAGATGATCAAAATGTATCCTGATGTTCCATAACAATCGACTGGTAGCATAACACATAACTTACAATGCCTTTCAAATTCAACGTAGGCAATATTATAGGTCATTTCAGCACACTGTTAGTCGGTTTTGTTGACTATTGTTTTTTTTCATGTGTAGGGCAAGTTTTTATTGACCAAAAAACTAAAAAAATTGACTTAAAAATTCAAAAAAATTGACTTTATTGACCTAACAAAATTTAGACGAAATAAATGATATTTCTTGAGAATTTCCTGAGATTTTATATTTAAACGAACATTTCTTAAACGAAAACACACTAATTCTCAACGAAACTCGCGACACACGTCTATATACTATTGCGAAATAAGTCTAAGTCTTGCGACATAACATTGCAAGCCAACCACCAGGTGGACGAATTAAAGTGTAAAATCATGCAATATTGTACATTTTCGGCCTTAAAGTTTCTGTCCTTTGCCAACAGTTTGTTTAGCATGGAAAAGCTTCTCTCTACAGAAGCAGTTGTGGGCTGAGCATTTTGAAGTAAACTGTAAACAGCATGTGAAATATCTTGTCTTTCCATGTTTATGATCTTAGAAATGTCAATTATTTTTTTAATGTATCGATTGATGTTGCAAGTGTCATCTCTGAATGAGGTTCTTGGATTGCTTGCACTGCTTCTTTGATGGTGTATTTGGCACTTTCCATCGTTTATATAAGCTTAACTAGACATTCATATTGGTCTTTGATTTTGATAAGTTGACTAGCTAAACCAGTTGTTTGCAAGCTAACTTTTGCTTGAGTTACCAAAACACCAGACCCTTCAAAACGTTCCACAATCGCTTTCACTTCAGGTAAATTCTTTGCATAATATAAAGCAGCATTTAACCAGCTTCCCCATCTTGTAAGAACAGGCTGAGGCGGGAAACCAGTAGTAGATAATTTGGCTTGTCTGGTTTTGTTTTTAACTGTTATTAATTTGACTTCTGCAATTAGTTGCTCAACATCTTCAAAGTGATGTCTGACTTTCATAGCACAATTGTGCAATAAATGTGCTACGCATGTCACGTGAAGCAGCTTAGGATACGGAGATTTTAGTATTGAACCTGCAGCCACCTTATATTTTGCAGCATCAGACAATAACACAGAGAAAAAGTTTCTGTTGGTTCCAAGAGTTCTAACAGTATCGTCAACTGCTTGAACAATGCTATTGCTATTTGGCGCACATGTCATGAGGTTGACAGTCGTACAAGTAACTGACGTGGGGTATTTCAAGACTTCCAACTAGAATATTGAAATACTGTCATTCATATAACACAAGACAAATCAAAACTCGACAACTTGCTTTGCCAAAAGCACGTTCAAACTCAGGTGTTTGAATGATAAAATATTGTGCAATAGAAATCTGGTCAAAAATTCCTCCGGAGATAAAAAATTAAACGTGTTTGGCACTTTTTCTGGCAGAGTGCATGGAATATGTACTACTAAGCTACTAGAACCATACTTTGTGTTCTTATTCATTGTTGTACATAAACCAAGTGGATTGATACGAATCGCTGTTACAGTGGAAAGTGTCAAATCATGAAGTATCTCTGTTATGTATTACATCGTTAGGCTTTTGCTGCGCTCACATAAACTAGTCGCATCAAACCAGAGTATGAAGTTGTGGGATGCATAAACTATAGACACAAAACAAATGCATTTCCATTCTCACACATGCATTGACGAGTTCTTTTCCGCAAAGCATGATTGCACGACCGGTTCTCAACCTGCTTAAATCTAGTGACACTATTGCGATGTTGCAGTGGTCTACAGCTTTTGACGCATTTCCTCTTTGGCATTCACGAATGTTTTTGAATGAATAAAAACAGTAAATGTTTAATGTGACAAATTTTAACCGTTTTCTTCTGGTGGCTTGTCCTTGCCTGCAACGCATTTTACTTCAAATTACAATATAACCGCTTTGCACATATTAAATTTTATACCCAGAGCAAAAGACTTTTACTATTATACACTGTTCCCTTTACACCAGGCGCGCAACCAGGGGGGGGCATTTGGGGCATTTCCCCCCCCCGAAATTTTCAAAACATTTCATAGCAATTTTGACATTTATAGAAACTTTCAAAGAATAAAGATGAAATTTTATATTCTAACCATTTTTAAGAAATTTTATTGGAATTTTTCTTTTTTCTTTGTCTTGCTCGTTAATTATCTCCTTACAAGATTTATCTTGAGACAGGTTATCTGATCGAAAATTTTGTAAATGACTGGCATTCAACCACAAATATGCTGGAACTGTCAACTTGGTAGATAGTTTAAAATGTTGGTATTTTTAAGGCATTTTTTATCTATTTTTTCGTGTACTATTTTTTCTTGGACAGGTCTCAATTTGCCCTCATGAAACTTTATAACATTAGGGTTCTGCTGAAACGTTCAAATTGTTAAGAGAAATCTTGACATAACAGTTAGTGCCTCGTCAAACCGCTTGTTCTTCTACGGCCTTTTGATTATTATTTTTGTTAGGGGCAAAGCGGATCACCATTATTAACGTAGTACATTTCTTAAAAAAGCGTTGTTTAGCTGCATTTTCGCTTCGAAAC
>JGI24158J21664_10014562_pt1 | contig 10312 bp, 5 predicted proteins | sample Ectturendosymbi3_FD_21664 | JGI IMG/M metagenome (IMG submission 21664) | reverse complement strand
TGGACCAACCCTATGACCCTAATACCAGACACAAAAGATACAACACCACAAACTCTGCAAAATGGATATCCAGCAGGCAACCCTGCTGTAAACCTTAGCACTCTACGCTGACAAAACACAGCAGCAACCTTTCTCCGCATCGAATACAATCTGAGGAGAAACAGAAACGACCACCAATTGGTTAATGTGGTGTTTTGTGCTGATCATCGTGCGTGCATAGCAATCAGTGCTTGCAATGTAATCGTCCTTATGGGCCCTCAGGGAAACCAGTGCACCGTTAGCATGTGTGACAGCGAGCGTCAGTTGCTTTGTGCGTGCTTATTGAGGGTACTTGGATGTTGTATATGCTGAACGCCACCGAACACGACAGTTAAAAGGATTAAAAACCGAAAAAACTACTAGCGAATTTCAACTGTTCTCGCAAAAAATACAAAATGTATTCCAAGCATCAGCAAATAAATTTTAGTTCGGTAATTGACCTTTTATGAAAAAAAATTGAAAAGATCATCTCAGATGCTGGTTTCGTTTAAACAGAACCGACTACCAAATATTTTAAAAGAGGTGTGCAACCATGCAGCACTGCCGGGCCAAACGCAATAAAAAGATTGGTCCACGGGCCACAGCTGGATGTGCCAAGCTCTGCGTGTTTGACAACTCGCTGGCCACCCACGGAAGATTGGCAGTGCCCTTTAAATACTGTCATGCTTGCTTGTGGAGAAACGGGCCCCAAAACTTCAGCTCCCGGGCCACAGGTTGCCCATCCCTGGTTAAAAGTGTTAAAAATAAAAAGAACTAATAATAAGTTTCAACTGTTAAAAATATTTACATAAATTCAAAATGCGCTAACTTGCGAAAAATACAAAATATATTCTAAGCATCGGCAAATGGAATTTTAGCAATTACGTGGGAATTTGGTATAAATAACCCCGGATGACCATTAAGCTCTCAGGTCTTTGATAATATAGCTGGACCACTATCAGGTAATTCTATAATCTTGCCTGCATGTTGGGTCATTGCTGTGATGCATAACTTCGACTATTTGCTTCTCTTCTTTTATGTTTCAATTCTCTAATTATCATTTCAGTTGTTGATAAAAGCGTTGTGAAAAACCTGAGAAGTTTTCCCTCAGCTAGTGGAAGACAGTTTGATGCAATTAACAAATAAATTATGCTTTTTGAACCCTGATTCTCCCTTTAAATATTATTTCCGAACATACGTTGTGTCTTCTTAATTTCAGTGTGGCACTGAGCACGCCAACCTTGCAAGCGCGTACACAGAAGATGGCAAGCTTTACAACAATCAACTTTATTCTAAAAATCAGCAACAACTTACCAAAAACATATAGGTCTCCACATGAAGCAGCAGCTGTAATTTTTTGCAGCCACCAAGAGATTTACCTCTTTGCCACGAATCACGATTCAAAGGTTGAAATTGGATGCTATTGTCCCAATCGATGCCGACCAGGCAATCTAAAATAAATTATCTTCAGGTTCGATAACTACGATAAAACAATCGCTCATTCATAATGCAAATTACGAGTGGCAAGCACAGTAACTATGTTCCGCAGAGGGGCGTAACGAGGGGGGGCAAAGGGGGCACAATTCCCCGGGCGCCGAAAAGTCCCAACAATGTCACACGTACTTTTTTCAATACAATCCATTTGCTTCCAAAAGACATCAGGTTCGAACATGGGGGCGCCAAACTTGCTTCGTGCCCCGGGCGCCACCTAACCTCGTCACGCCCCCGGTTCCGCAAGCGAACTATGCCTAAAATTATACAAATAAACAAGAGCTTGCAATGCATTCTTGCTGTAGAAACAAGAAGTGATTGGCACAATGTAGTGCAGTAGATGTGTCGCAAGTAATGAAAAAAAAAATACAATTATTCGATACCATAAATAGCCAGGCAGCTTCATGGAAATTCACGCGCGTTTGTAAACAGGTACGATTTCTTATAAAGATATGAAGCGAAACTGAAAGGTCGCGGAGAGATGGGTATCGATGTGAGCATTGTGTAGTAGGTAGTACCGTTTCACTGCTCATTAACAATGGTTATTAATATGCCAGGCTGACTTAAGCTTTAGTATCTTTTGCAAACAGCTTTAACATTCTGTACTGCAGCGCAAACGGTTGACAGGTCAGGCCGTAAAATTGGTGGTTCACTCAGTCCTCTGCCTAAATGGATAAGTGTGTGTGGAGCTAAATTATTGACAGAGCGAAACTATAAGGAAACCTTTTCCCCAATGGAGAAATTATCCAGAGGCGATCCGAGTTAATCCACGAATATGACTGCAGGCGTCGACTGTCTGAGACGTTTGGACATGTTTTACAGACTTGTCTCAGGTCCTAAAAGCTTGAAGTGGTAAAGCATATGGTTGGGTGACCCGTATCTTCGACATACCGTATTTACTCGATTATTAGCCGCCCTCTATTGTAAGCCGCACTTAAATATAGGTTACCTAAGCTTCTGACATACATTCGTTTACTAGCACGTTTCGCGTTTTTAATATCTCTAGTAATGATGCTTACACCACTAAAACTGCCTTCTGTTCATCATAATTCTTCCTGCGACGGAATGTGCACGTGATGCTGAAGAGAATAGAATGAAAAGATAAAGAGAAAAGAGAGTTTGATCGACAAAACGTAGCCAAGGAAAGGCTTAGCGTCATCTAGACCTTTCGATAAAGTATAAAAAACAATGTAAGCTGCACGTAATGCTGAAAAAAAGCTTTATAAGCCGCGGCTTACAATCGAATAAATACGCTAAACGGATCACTGCTATTCTCAACGTATATAAAGTTGAGATCGCTAAACCTGATCCTATAATATACGGTTAGCGCGTGGCAGACCCGCAACCAGGGGGGGGCAACCGGGCACTTGCCTCCCCCCAAAATTTTCAAAAACGTGCTTCGTTATTAGGTGCAACAAGTTTTAATCATTTTGGCCCCCGAAAATATCAGCCGGTAACGGCCCTGGTGCGTGGATTATGTTGTCGACACAATGACTGTCTTGGATCATTTTTTTCTTGGTAAAGGCTACCGGTTGTAGTGCCCTAAATGTGTTGAGTGTGAAATCAGAGAATAGGTTATTGCTAGAACGTGGAACAAATAGGGTTTACAGTCTCACCCTGAGCTGATGTAAATTTTGCGTTGTGGAGTCACCAGTTTTCCTCATACGAAACCTTTAGGAAAGTCTAAACCAGCTATGTCCAACCCGCGGCCGGCATGCGGCCCAGTCGAAGGTTTCCTGTGGCCCAGTTAAGGTTTTCGCTGAGGCAAAAGTATCCTAAATACTGACAACCTGTCCTTTTTGATAATCTTAAATTTGACTTTTTTTGATGTAAGTGGTCCTCAGTGTCACTTTATCACGTCTGCCCCATTGCATTTAGGATTCGAAGGCTTTCATTACATTAGTATAAGCTAGATTTAGTTTAAGATCAAAGTAAGCCATTCAATGTGCGGCCCTCATTAATAGGTTATTTAAGGTGCGGCCCTGGTTAAGACAGTGACAATTTTTGGCTCAGTAAGCCATTTGGGTTGGACCTGGCTGGTCTAAACCTAATTGCCTTGACATGATCACCTCCTCTAGAGTTTTAGTTTCGTTTAATTTTACAAGTTCCTGCACAGGGTTACCTACGAAAAAATAACGAGCTTTAACCCACAGCGGCTTATTCAGCTTGTGGTGAAACATCCTCACATAAACCTTCAATTGTGACATCATTTCAGGAAAACTATTTTACACTCACTTCAAGGAAACGACGTTAAGGCAAAAAAGTTTGCATCCCAGAATAAAACATTTCCTACTATTAATCAAGTAAAAGCAAAAGAATAGGCAATACAATGCAAATGCTTGATTTACGGTGGCCTGCATTTTGCATTGAAATTAACCCAACTTTGTGAACAGTTTGACATAAAAGTTGACAGATCCAAAACTCAAAAAACTGATAAATAGGTTAATTGTGTCACAACGCAGTTCAGCAGAAAAATGACTTTTTTTTAAAGGAAGAAGTGGATAAGGTTAATCACGTTACGTTAAAAATGAACTGTTCGGAGTGCACATACTAAACTGAAGATCAATTTCCGATTGCTCCTGTTTTAATTTCTACTATCTATTTTAAGCTTTTTGCCAACAGTATCTTCTTTTAAGAGATAGATACGTGCGGAATGTGTGAGTGGCAGAACCTGCACGGGAGTGTCTGAGCGCTTTGAAACAATTCCAAAGCGGTCCCAGGAAATGGTTAGGCTCCCTGAGTTAGCATTCATCAGTTGTTCGTATTTCGCATTCACCAGAAAGTTCCAAGGATAGCCCCATTGGGTCTAGTTTAAGATGTAGGGGCTGCCTGGGTGGAAAATAATTTGCACCTGTTTATCGTTTCTCTACGCCTGGACTGCATTGCCTTGCACAGCTCTGTCTGCTGCCCCAAAGAAAACATTTGATCCCACAGCTGGAGCCCTGTCAGGTGTCACCACTCTGGGCCACAGCCGACATGGAAATATGACTAAAGGGCATTCCAGTTTGCAAAACTCGCGAATCGCAGCCCCGTCACTGGTTGCAATATTTCGTCGTGCCAGGGACTTTGTGCAGAATACCAACGTTGTTCGGACAAAATTTTCCGATGTGTTTCTGAAACAATGTTTCTAACATCACGTAATTTCTACTCCTCAAGTCTCAAAAAATTCCAAGTTAGTCTATTTCGGAGTTTACGAAACTGATGTTGAAAAGCTACAATTTCAGTGATAAAACTTATTGTTTTCTTGTTTTTATTCTCATATTATGTAAAAACCTAAGAATCTGTTTTTTGAAACATGTGAAATAGGTTGTCAAACACAAGCGTAGCCAGGGAGGGGCCATGACCCCCCAATTTTTTAGAAAATATAGTCATTTTGTGCTTTGAGAGGCGTTTTTATAAACAAAATAGTGTTAATCGCCTAAATTCAAACATTTTGCCCCCCCAAAATTTTTGGTCTGGCTACGCCACTGTTGTCAAAGCAGGGTCATTTGCAAGATANGTTAAAAGCGAGACCGGAATTANAACCATANTTTTACTTGGTTAATGTGTTTGTAGCTGAACTTAGCTATCACTTTTTGCAAACTGTATTGTAATGTGTTAGCAACCATCAACNTNTGGCAGCATGAGTTTTGTGTAATGATTACTGGACAGAGTGCTGGCAGATTTGATGGGAAGGAGGAAAAACTCAGCAAGCAAACATCCGTGCCAATGATCGAGGTGNAAACGAATCGCTCGCCCGGCAATCAAACCAATCAGNNATATCGACAAATTTTAAATTCTTGCTCCTAAAGCAAGTAATGCGGAAAACGTCCCGATCGGTGAGCACGATTTTTGCACTCAACGCAGCCGTGTACATTGAGANCTGAAACGAATTTATGACACGCTGACTTCAAACTGAGAAATATGCAACTTTTCAGCGTGACGTTTTTTTGACAATGTGCCGATCAACGAAGCGCCACTCTTACAAAGTTTAGTAGAAGATTTGACAGAGACAAAACGAAATGCTTTAACAAAAGCAAACGTAAAAATGTATGCGAACAAGCAGAAAAGGTCTGAAAACTTTTGTAACATATTCACACAAAGTAGTAAAATAGCAAAACGCACCCTGGTGCTCTAAAAAACATGAGGNCAGTCNATGGCACAATCCCACCAGATGACTTCTTGGCTTACACGTATCCGGGTCAAAACATAGGGAATAATATGCAGACTTATGAATTCCAGCAATTGCGATATCACCTGAAACGAAAAACTGTTTTGGTTAGTAAGCCGCATTTCATTGCACCCTCGACCTGACATCAGTTCAGATTTGGTTTTACGAAAGATGCGGCATATCTTGCGGTATGCGTCTGAAAAAACAATGCAGAGAAGTTGAAAAACGTTTTTGCAAAAAAACGGAGCCAGCTGTCTCGTGCAACCGGCTTTAATATGAACGACTTGATATAGTCGAAGCACATAAACATAAACTAGTCGTAAAAGGCTTTCAAAATATCAGGCAGTGACTCCGGTTTTAAAGCCAATTCAGACCACACAACGCTTTCCCAGTTTGTGGTCGTTCGACATTACAAATCGTTAATTGCAAACAGCAAGAACAAAAAGCGCAACTGCAAGGAATCGAAATGTGAACACCTGACCGAGCAGTTTATTTTGCATCCACATTCAAACTCAATTTGCTCTGCATTTCAATTTGTTTTACGGTTCATTTCTTATTAAGAACGCGTAACGTAGGAAAACATAAATGAAAATATATGCTTTTTTACACCAAATACGCACGTGTGCTCAGTGGGGTTAGCCAATTCTCACAAACCTGTTTTTTGGAATTTAATCAATCCTGCGAAAGAGTTTTTAATTGTGTTAAACATTAGTGACAAGTCAGGAAAAAATGATCACACGGCATAAAAAACATTAGCTCTAAAATAGTGTAGCAAACTTGATGTTTTTGCAACCCATTGTTGAACAAGATAAAATAACTTTGACAACAAAAACTGAACCCCATGATGTACCTACCAGTCAAAGTTATCCTGCTTGGCAAAACATTATAGTTCCTTATTCTCACCCAAAAATTCAATAATTCCTTGATTAATGGGGTGTTTCTCTCATTGCAAAATTGTTCGAATATACAAGGGTGGCAGTAATCAGATATTATCAAGTTGCCGACTAATGTTCATCCTGCAATAACTTACTTTCAAAATTTTGAGCAACTTTACTGTATTTATAAAAAAGAATTTGTTAATTTCACAGCAGTACGGGGTTAAAAATTCATTTGTAATTTGTTATTTTTTTATTAAAGAATCGCATTCAACAGAATTCATGAAATGTAGTCACATGCGGTGTTTACATCGATATAACAAACGTTTTTTGATACCGTCGACCACAAGATTTCAAAACGTAAAGATATGGAAATTGGAAGACAATTATGAACTTATTATCCAGCTACTTCAGTGACCGCCAGCAGTTAAGTAATCAGAACTGATTACAAAGCTATCATAAGGACCCATATAATTGCCGACAAGTCAAACCTTTTCCAACTTCACATTTTGTAAGTGGACAATACCACACTATCACGGCATCTGTTAATCGAGAAAATCTATTTTCTAAATTTAAAATCCCATCACTGCCTTTGTTCCTATTCATTCTTCGATTTGGAAAGCCTCGTTTCGCATCACATTTATCTAATTCTACGTCATAAACGAAAAGAATCACGTTCCTAAATTTGGGAGTAGAGGAAGGTTGTCTCACTTTTTTTAATACTGTTTTTACTTTGATATTTGTAGATTTAATGGTGCTTTCAAATTTGCTCTATTTTGCTAAAGGACCATTTCAAGCTTGTCAAAAGAACTTTCAAGGATCGTGGCTTGGCAAAGCCACATCTTCAGCAAAATTTACATACACCACGCTTGCCTGACACTGATGACGTTTGCTTGTAGTTTTCCCTTATGACAAACAGTATTAGGCGCCAGGACAACTTATGTAAAATAACGATAAATTTTATACGCGGCGGAAGCCTAGTGAAAAAAAATTTTTAACCTTTGCAATAAATGGCTTTCATGTCAGTCCAGTTACCCAAAGAACAATTTGCTTCTCTCCAACCAGCACCATCAACATCAAGTTTCAAACAGAGGATTGAGGCCTCACCCAATNTAAGTAAATACAGCTTGTTGCGGCAGGCAACCACACATCCATTCAAGATCTTGTCAGGAAGCTCCTGTGACAAAAAACTTTCGTACCAGCAAATCGAAAAAAAATCCTTATTCTTCACGAAAATACTTCCTAATTGGAGAAGGTATTGCCCTTCGGCACGAAACAACAACCATTAATGACTATTGTACCAAAGGTGCGTAACTGTTGTTAGTGCGCTTGATAAGAACATTTACCCACATACAGTGCATCAGACGTTTCTTCCATTGGCCTAAAAATACGTTAAGATCTACTTACAAAGCTCGTGCGTAGTTTTGAATTTAAATAGACAGTATGAGACAGAGCAATGCTACAGGAAAATTTCGAATATCCTTCAATTCAAAAACGCATCATTTTTTTGCATAGAGCTCCTCAGACGTCCTGACGCACCCTTTAAATTAAAAATACCCAAAAATCGCTCAACTTATCTTGGGCGTCAGAGTCAGTCACATGCAGTTTATTATTGCAAAAACGTCCTGTTGTGGTTGAAAATGAGAGGTTATCGGAATATGCGTGCAGTTTCGCAAAGAGCTTGCGCAAATTTGAAAAGGTGGCAAACACTAGTTTAAAGCACAACTAGAATTTCTTGTACCAAAAAAAGATTTGCTACAAACAAAAATATCTATTGACTGAAATGGCCGCCAATGGTTTTTGAAAATGATTTCAAAACAACAGTCGTAGGAAAATAAACTAACCGCGGTATTCCCCGAAATACAAGTGTGAAATTCCAGTACAAAAACTAGCAACAAAAAGGATAACCTGCTCACCTGAAGACGCGTTTTGGGAAAATATTTCCAGCTGTTTATTGAAATGTAATGTCACAGCATACAAGAAATGTAAAAAACGCAGAGAAAAGAACATACGCAAAATAAACGCATAAAATTAAAAATAACTTCGTAAGTCACTAGCAGTTTTTTAAACATTTTTTAATATTGCAAAAAAACTGCAAAATATAAAATACCACGCACGTAAAACGCGCTTTTACACTTTCCAACTATAGGAGCAAACACAACTGAGTTTCAAGACTAAGCTCACAATTCATCAGAACGTGTCGCAATCAACAAAACATATACTTACTTACTGGAAGTTGGGTAACAGTCAAGGTCAGAGTATCAAGCAACTTGATTCTGTTTCCTTCGACAAATATAAATTTCGTTTCTCTTTCTGCAAAAGAGCTCTGAATATGTGTTGCGTTTACGATTAGACAGCAACCGTTTATTTCTCAGTAGGTGCAAGCATGGCCTGCATGTCGCTTGTGTTTGCATAGCAATAGCAACGCAGTGATCACTTGACAATAAAGAAAGTATTGCGACAATAATCTCAGACAGGGGTCTCCAAACTATGGCCCGCGGGTCAAATCCAGCCCGCGACAACATCAATAATGAAAATTAATAGATTTACGAAAAATTTGTTGATTTGGTAGAATGTAACATATCCCGAAAGAATCATATTACGTAAGATGTCCGGCCCTCAAGATGCTGTGTAATAGCTTATGTAGTCCTCTGACAAAAGCGTTTGGAGACCCCTGGTTTAAGAAAGCCCTACGTTTTTGACAGCTCTTTACTCGAGAAAACAGCCGTATTCCCTGCAACCTGAATTAGGCATTTAATTTTCAAAGACCATATTTTTATTAGTGTTTTAGATATTTTACATCGGAGGAGATGTTTGTTGTTGCATAGTAACGTCCAAGCATTATTTTCTAAAAACAAATACTCCACTTATTATTTGAGCTGAGCTTTGAAGATACCACCTAACGTCGCAAAACCCCATAACACGTGTATGCGTCACTGCTTCATGAACGTTTCAGGATTTTAGCTGAAAGTCATCTTTCAACTTCAAAAATATCTCAAAAGACGTTTCTCCAAAAATGATGCCAGAAATACTTTTGCCTTCAGTGATCATGTTACCATCTTTTTTAAAGGTTTGTGTTTTTAGCTGCCTTGGCGTTTTAAGTTAAGAGTTCACACGCCGCGATCACTCTCCGCGTACGCAAGTCAATACGTTCAACCGTTCACATGTTAGTATCGGCAGAGCTTACACACCACGATCTCTATTATTGCTTGTTCGCGCCACGTACATATGGTGTTGTTCTTCGCGCATATTTCGTTCGTGGTGAACTGCGCAGTCAGCGCACGCCAACCGAGAGGTTGCAACAAAGGCAACGGAAAATAAAGTCAAAGTGTACTAATTTAACATATCATGACGTCTATCGCTATAGAAAAAAAATATGTCTATAGCTACAGAAAAAACTAGCAGTTTCAACAAGTTACTGTGCCTGGCAACTCCTGCCACGTCCTCAGATTGGCCTAGGCTGTTGCTGGTAATACAAAGCCGAGACGAAACACTGACAAGCACTGACACGGCATGGACAGTACAGAAATTATTGTTTATACCTAGGGTTTTTGTACACTGCCGTATCTTTAGAAGGCAATATGGCTTCAGTGCGAAGACAAAAGTTATTGCGAAAACCAAAACAACAAGTACATGAAACTGAGCAAGCACGGGAAACAATTGAAACGGAAACTAACATCATTAAGAACTTACTGCCATCAGCAACACTTGCAACAGGGGCGAGTCTCAACCGCTTCAACAATTCTGATGCAAAATACTGGAGGCACACATCCGATTG
>JGI24158J21664_10014561_pt1 | contig 10312 bp, 5 predicted proteins | sample Ectturendosymbi3_FD_21664 | JGI IMG/M metagenome (IMG submission 21664) | reverse complement strand
TCGGGTGATCCAATTGCTGCTTGCTGCTTTCCGATCGCTAACAGTACTATTCGATAAAACAGAGGTTGGGTGAAATACCGGCACGTAAATCGCAAAGTTTAGCGAAGTGTAAAACAAAGTTCAGTTTAGAGTATTTTTACCTATGTTTCTATTTCGATAGTCTCTAGAAAGGGGCGCATTTGTATAAAATGTGCGCCACTCAAGGGAACACTACAGCCCTTTGGGCAGGGCCGGATTTAACTGATGCGAGGCCCTAGGCTAACTCACTTGTGAGGCCCCCTCTCCCACTGTTCAGAGGAAAAAAATGGAAAGCGTTAGTCAATTTGCGAAAATCCGAAAATAACGCTCTGAATGTACTGTCATTAAAAAATTCAAAATTATTACTGGAGTGCCCACGACCACTGCGTTTGTTGCTGCCTTCGACGCAAAAGCGTTAAATTGCGTGGATTTGTTGAAATCCTACTTGGCTGGCCGGAACAGGATTAGTAACTGCCACAGGTAAACCAACCGATATCGCCACAATTGAAATATTTGACAAAACTCTTGGTCTACGTTTTTTACAAGAATCACATCTGTTTTCTCTTATCTGTGTTCAACAAAAAACAAACACACTGCACCTATATATTATAAGTGGTGGCTTAAAGACTTTACAGCACAACGTAAGAACCACGTTGCAACTCGCTTACCACGGCAGTAAAAATCTCACACGCACGAGCGAAATACGTCACGTAACACACCCAAATGGTTAGGCTCACGATTCGTGCTTGTCTTACTTTTTCAGACTGGTGAGAATCGAATGCAGCTAAACTGTCGCGTGAAAAGATGTGAAGTATAAAAACTAGAACCGTCACCACGAGAAATTATTGAATAGGGGTTTTAAATTTGCGGAAGGTGTCTTGACATTTTGAAAATTTTGTAAAATTGTTACTCATTTATAGAGTTTCATATTTAAATTTGAAGGGATTGAGCTCACCAATGCCCACTGGACTGGTTTAAATTTCGCTTATGCTGTCATTGAAATACGTATAAAGAAACAAAAAGCTACAATTATCGAATCAAGTAAGGTTGAACATAACACAGTAAACAGTTGAAAAGGTTTAGTCTTGCCTTCTTCATAAAAAAATTATTTAAGAATTCATTAGAATTTGTTTCCCCAAGTTTGTCACTTCTAATGTACCAAATGCTTGGTGTGGACAACTTCTCCTGGATATTGCAACCCTTTAAATCATCTTTAATTCTTTTGAATCTTGAAAAGAACCTTTTGCCTAATCAGCTAGTGACCACCAAGCTAAGAAGTAAGGTTTCACGTGGTTTCATAAACTAAGAACCACTAATCTAAGGCAACAGACCCAAACGCGCTTTTGTCACTTTTTTGCTGTCTCGTTGAGGAAGAGTTTTACGGTTGCCAGTTGGCAAAGTGACTTTTGCTTGCTATTCAAGCTCATCAAGATCTCTCATTTGGTTAACATGGGAGCAGTACAAACTTGCGCAAGTACTTAATAACAATCTGTTTTCTGAATGACTTTACTGGAGAAAATTCAAATGGAAGAAAAACACATCTAAAAATACCAATCGAGCTTCACGCGATACAACGCTGACAAAACTACTGTATTGCTCAGTCACCTAAGAAACAACTATTGCTTTTGTTGCAGGATACTGCTGCTAGTCCTACACATATCTCTTATCTGCAGTACAACCTTGCTTTGATCAGGTGCAGTAACGTAGCTAGATGTTTGAGCAAGGGAAACTTGACTGACGGGAGCTCACCTCCTAACACTCAGAAAATAGTTGAGAAACAATAGTAAATCCGGTATTTGAACGGCTAAAAAAAACACGAAATCACAGGAAAACACTCCAAAAAACGCAAAAAACAACAACCTACTGAAATCAAAAGAATACTAAATACCAAAATACAAGCTAGGTAGGGGCCCGGTTTACATTTAGCTTGGCATGGGAGACGGTTCGCGCCCCTGCCACCCGTCAGTTTTGCCACTGCTCAGGTGCATTTCAAACATGAACAGCCACAAGTTCTGTTGATAGAGTCATACGCAACAATCGGTACGATTCAGCAAACGCAGGACGTAGCCAGCGTGCTTTGAGTATATAAACAAAATAGTTGGGATGCGGCTTGACCAACCGTCATATCGAGATTCATGGAAACTCGTTGGAAGGCTCTGGCGTTATCACCACGAAAGTTGAATAAAACTAAATTTCGTGAATAATGATTACGACAGAAATTTTTGATGAAGTTTAATCGAAATGATCATATACTAGCCATTGACTCTATGCGTACCACATTTTGTTGGAGGCCCCCTTGGATCTTAACGCCCTAGGCTAGCCTATATAGCCTACACTGCATTTGGGGGAGAAAATGCCCAAACTGCCTCCCATCCTGGATCCGCCACTGACAGTATGATAGGCATAGCTCGTGCAATGTGCGCCACTTTGATTAAGGCGCAAAATTGCTTGGCAAAATTTAAAATTCATGATTTACAATAAAATTTTTCAACATCAATTTTGGCCCCCACACAACTATCAACTGCAAAGATGAAATAAATACAGAGCCCTTATGTAATGCAGGTTTTTTGCGCCAGCAGCACAAGGATTTGTAAAAAATTGATATTGTGGCACAACACGAAGATCAGACATTCTGACAGAAGAAGAACGTTCGATTGCCATATTCACCCCGCCTTCTCACGCTATAAGAAAAGCTAAGTCAGTCCGTGGTGTATTGCTGTGTTTCAGGCAAGAGGATATTAGTTATAATCTGGTTGAGACGAAAAGTCTGTTCTTATGAGAATCTGACTATTTCGCAAATAACTGCCGCGTAAACAGCTGCGGCCCACTGCGACTTAATCATTCTTATTCGATGGCCACAGTGTGCGTTAACAGGCTAAACAAAACACTCGAAGTCCAGAGACTAAGGAAGAGAACCTTGGTTAGTCCTCGAAACATCAGCAGTTAGTCTCGTTACCTTGCCAGTCGAGCAAAAATGGTTTACCTATGAAATAAGAGATATATTGTTCAGAATTAGCTTTTTTGTCCAATGATATGGCTGTTGCTCGTTTAAACGTGGTTGTGCCCTTATATGAAAGAGCTCTTGGTGTGAAACTGTGAACGCCAACACATAATAGGGTCTATTGCGTGCTCTTATTGAAAATAACAATAACATATCTTTCTAACTTAACTGTGAAAAAATAAAATCTATGTGAGAAAATTTAAGATCTGTGCATAGTCCAGATGTAGATGACAAGCAAGTTACACGAGGAGATTCTAGATTAGATTGCAAAATGCTGGTATCAAGTCGTGCCAACTTAAAATTATAGACTTCACTACAGCGAGCAATCTTTCAGTGAACTCAAACTAATGCTTTTATACCTACGAGCCTCAGTTACTCACGACAGATTGTTTGATCTAGCTTTGATGAGTATAGAAAGGGACTAAACAGAGAAAACAGACTTTGACGAAATCATGGACGAATTTGTTTCGATGAAGGCACGGAAATAGTTGTTTTAATTAGCATGTTGTGTTATTTAGAAGAAAAGCCTGAATATGTTGATGTTTCGATTGAATTGTGCCTTTGAAATACAAGTAATAGATGACTTACAGTAAATACTTTACCGTAAGATCCAAAATTAAAGTGCTTGATTTTAAAAGAAATTGTGGTTTGCAGTTGCAATCTGCAATGCGATTTGTTTTAGGATTTGCAATTTGGTCAGCCAGCATTATGTACAAAATATGATAACGTTATTATTTGAACGTCTTGATATTCTTCACAATAAAAATAACTGAGTACAGAAATATGCTATGGTCCTCAGAGATAATTTATAATTATATTAGCTGAAACGTTTTAAAGCAAAAATAAGCAAATGATATATTTTTTACAACATTTGTTTTCTTCATGGTTTATGTTTCGTAGAAATTCTGCCTATATCTAATATTTAAATTATTAAAAATTGTGCACATTTAAACTTTGCCATTGCAGCCATTTCTCATAGATACATCACTGCACTTGTGCAATTATCCTGCTATAAGAAACATTTGCATTGCAGATCCTCCCTCTCAAAGAGTTGGACGGCCCAGATATGCTACTTTAGATGTGAACTTGAAACTCTAGACCAGGGATTACCAACTTTTCTCTGACCATGTACTGTTTCAGCATTTCCACAGATGAGCATTTACCCCTAAAATTTCTTATGACAAAAAAGCTGAGTGAAATAACAAAATTTCACTGAATTTTTAATAGAACTTTTATGTGTTTAGAACGACAGTCAGGTCTCGTTTTTCCGAACTCTGAAAAACCGGAATCCCCGCTATCCGACACGAAACAGGTAGGAAGGGATTTCTCACAAGGCATGTCACCCATTTAATCCTGAAATCTCGCTGTCCGACTCCGACACGGGAATTTAGGAACGGATAAGTCAAATCAATAGAAAAAAACGTTAAACCAGATTACGCCAGCTGTTATTTAGTGGTTTTTAAATCACAATGGAAGTGTGAAAGTCAATTTTCTACGCACAATGAATGCAACAGTTGCAGAATTTGCAGGACGCAGTTAGGTCTCTTGTACAGTTCTTTTTCGCGTTTAATCTCATCCTGAATGCATGCTAACTTACGTATATCGATCGGATTTGCTAATAAACAAAAAAACTATGACTGTTTCATTTAGTTATGTTCCACATGTAGTCTACAAAATATTTGCTTAAGTTGACAGTTTGTATAAGTCTACATTTTTTTTTTCTATTCCACTTTGAGCGTCCGCTTAGGCGAGTTCAGCTGAATTGCACATCGTCACCTTTGTTTACATTGTTGGCATTTGCTCTAAAAAGGCTGTCGCTCGTTATACTTTCGATTTCGATTATCAGGATACCTCGCTAAACCGAGAAGATTTGACGAAAAAAAGTAGTCCGGATAAACGAATTTGACTGTATAATGGGAGACTCCATTTTTATGTCTTAAAATTAATTTTTTGCGGCTGTACAATAAATGTACCCCTTTACTTCGTATAGGCAAATGTACCCCTAGGGGTACACGTACCTCAGGTTGGGAAGCCCTGCTGTAGACTCAGAACTAATCGGAATCACTAGAAGGATGAGTAAAGTTTTATTCGTTACTGGATCACAAGCTGGATATACTTCAATGACACAGCGTGCGAAATGATCTGCTATGCAGTATACCTGTAGGCTACAAAAACACTGCCAATAAGTAAAGAGATTCAAACACTGTCAGTAATTCAGAATCACACGACGTTAAAATTTGATCATGAGACTAGTGGTTTTAATCGTACTACGTATGACGTAGTAATATGAAGGCAGAACTTCCTGTTCTTTTACCAGTAAGAATAACATTTTCTTGTAGTTTTTATGCAGTAATGTAAGCTCATAGTTTTTATACTGTGGGAAAAGCTTACGCGCACAAACAGAAATCAAATCGAATCAGCGTTCCAGAGCATAACGTACCTGAATGACGGAAGTGTCCCCAGCATAGTCTGGCGTCACGCTCCACGACACAGTTGCTGCGGTTTCATTCAAGGAAGTGCACGTGACGTTTACTACTACCCGCTCTGCAAAAGGAGTCACTGACAAAAAGGTATTCATTCAAGCGAAGTATAACTACTGCCATATGTTTTGTTTGTAAAAATAAAATTTCAGGACTGAGGATGCGTACAGTTACGTGGAAGTAAAAGCGTATACCTATTGATTCGGCTGCGCGTCATCTTTGCAGAGACTCATTCACCGAAGCATTAAAAATTTAGATGCAGGGACTGGTAAGGCAAAAGCAGTTCTGCGTGAGCTTTTCCACTCTGTGGTCACAAAACGCGATCTTTCAAACGCAGCAAAGTTTTGCCTTTCAATCAGTCCTTGTTTGTCTCTCACTCCTTGTCATGCAAAAGGAATTTCCAAGTACAAGCGGCAGAGATGGGATTTTTGTGAAGAATATATGACATGACGCTCCGCGAATAAGTGAGCATGTGTGAAATTCACAAAGGTGGGATATTGATTCACTTCTCCGAGAAGAGATGTCTCAGCAACGATGGTTCGGCTACGTGACCAGAACATTCCAGAAAAGATTGCCGAGCGAGACGAGCCCTACTGTTTACACCAGTGGGTAAGTGGTTCAGAGGTCGTCCAAGGACCAGGAGGTGTGCTTACATCTACGCCCGGGCTAGTTCCCGCCTTTTTGTGGATCCATAAGTGTGGGAACGCACCCGAAAACCTAACAATTTTCAGTAACACTTCAAACCATTTTTAAATCATTATTTGGGGGAGTGTTCACTTTTATCACACAATCAACGAAAACATGAAAAAAAGCGCGGAAGCGCCGTTCGCACGCGTTCCCGCCTCACCACACTCCCGACTATAAAAAATTGCTGAAAACTGCGAGGTATTTCAATTCCTTCCAGGACAACTCGCCTGTTCGCAATGCCATATTAAAACACGTGATTTTCGAGAATCGATTTTAGAAGCAACGTTAACGCTTTTCTTGTTCAATAAAAAGTTTGTGTCTGTAAAACAGCCTTATAGCTTTGTTTTCAACACCATCTTTTCTGTACGTTAGTTTCTTCACATAAAAGGAAGTTTCTCAGTTACGGTTATTTTTGGAATACACTTACTTCTGTTACAAACTTTGCCGGTCCAAAGAGGAGAGCATGCACAGTTAAAGTCGAAAGAAATTTCATTGCAAATCCCACCGTTCAGACACGGGTTCGGAGAGCACCTGCTCACATCTGAAAAGCAAATGCAATAAAGAAAATTGCAGTCATTGAATACATTTTGTAAAAACAAGTTTTATCTGGAATTCTAAAATGAAGTGTTCTCTTTCTTGAATCAAGTTGTGGCTGCACAAAATTTTATCATAACATAAACGCCAGTTATTGGGAAATTAAGCTGGTATAAGTGTTATTCCGTATAATTGCTCTCATGCTTGTACAATTATTTGGTTTTTTAGAAGTGAAGTCAGAAACTATATAAGCAAATTATTAGAAACAAAAGACCTCGTATAAATTGTACTGAAGTCGAAAAAAGTAAACAATTTCAATAGAATTAGTGGAGCTAAAGTCTGCAACTTTATTAGAACCTAGCGGTGTATCCCATATTCACAGGTAGCCCAAACATACATTGAAAAACAATACAAAATTCTTACTGCAGTCTAATTCGTATCAATGAAAACTAAATACCCAATTGCATTCATTTCTAATTCATGCTCATCTTTGATTAGTGCTAAAACACAGCTTGGAAAACTATTGCATGAATTTCTGATGGGGTGACAAATGCAAAGCCAGAAACAAAATTGAAGACACATTGAAATAGTTTTGTTGTTGATGTAGGTCACAGTCAGACTTAAATTTCTCTCTTTATTGAAAATCACACAAAATGTTCACGAAAAGTACGTAAGAGAAAAGAAAAAATGTACCAGACAAACAAGAAATGCATCAATAGCAAAACTAATTCAACTCAAGAAGTCTAGCTAGAGTTATCTGCAATGTAAAATTGTTTTATGTTTTGAGTGCGTATTCGATACAAGAAAGATGCCCTCAAAATGAAGCCTTACATCTGAAAGAACTCAAAAATTTTGCTCGGCGCATAGGTCGCTTTCAAAAAATTTCTAAGTTTCAAAACTGCCGATTCTTGGCCTGCTTTGCCAACCAGTAATGCTCAGGGCTCAAAAGATGCAGATTTTTACCTAGTTTGTTTTAAAAGAAGAAACAGGCAAATTGTCACTTGAAAAACATGTTCAGGTTTCTACGGCGCTGTCAGGACCACCCCGTGACGTAGCGCTGGGCCAAAAATTAAAAAAACAAAACTATACCCAAGAGTCTTAACCGAAACAAAAAGACTTTCTGCATCTTTACAGGGTTCGATTAGATTTCTAGCTCTATAAGTCGGCGAGTTGTGACCGAAAACATCCAAGCAACCTAAGTTGCTCGCGCAGGCGTTAAAGGGTCACACGTTTTACTAACTTTTACAGCATTTGAAGAGCATGCTATTTATCGAAACCATGGATGTATAGGAAACTTTTAACCTGATTTGAGAAATATGTGTAAGATGCACTGGACTTATAAACGCTGATTCTCGACACGCAGTCAAATTTACGAAACAATGCATTATGGTTCATATCATCCTGAACTCATCTGGTTGTCAAAGTTGATGGCATATTTAGAAAATATCGCAGCAGATTACTCACTGATGTCATAACGGACTTGAAAACCTCGCTTTTGATTGGATACGTCGGTGTCAAACAACGCCCATAACTGCCCACCACTAGATGAGTTGGTGAAATACACCGTCTTGCCAGCTTCAATTTGACCACTGAAAGTCTCCACTCTGGAATACAACAATCAGTGTTTGGAAGAAAACGTAGAGTTAAGCACTGCCTGCAAATCATATTTTTTCCATAATTCACAAAACATTAGAAATCAGCGACGTTTACTGCTACTTGCTCATTGCGGGCGTTTCAAAAAAAACTTATCCAGGATTTTGTTCGAATCACTTGGCAAAACGCTCAACACGAAGAAAAATTTGCAGGAATATTCCCAAACAATCGAAACACCGATACACGTTTAGGATAATTTGAAACCTGTGTAAGATATGTCGTGCGAAGCTTTGACTACTCCTGAGTTTGCTAGTAACCGAGGTAACTGCTACTAATGCACAATCAAGGGTACGTGCACACAGTGATTGCAATCGGTCTTGAACATGGTTCTTCGTAGGAACGCAGCCAGAGGGGTCAATTTATTCCCACTTACAAAAAAGTACACCAAAATTTTTATTTTCATCAGGCTATTTATTTATAAGCCAATGAAAGTGCTTCAACGCAAATCAATAAAGCTGCCCCTATCCTAGGAACCCATCCTGCTTCAGTTTTTTGTCGAACCTGGTCAAAGCAGTANGGTTTTTCATTTGTCTATGATCAATCAAACATTGTGTTCAGTATACGTGTTAGGTAATGCATGACATGGTTGATTTTACCTGNGGTTTAAGCTCCGTGTGGAAGTTGGTGATTATGAAATGCAGTACAAACTTGTATTTAACCGCTTTTAATCACTAATCGCGAGCAAAAACCAAAAGCAAAAACTACTATAACACTTTTCTCAGCTGTTTCTGGAGCACGTACTTGCTCCATCCCACTTAATGGTGATGTAAGCTCAAGACGAGCGCAAAAATTCCTCTCCATTAACTCCGGCGTCTTACAAACACCTCATCCTTGTGTGCAGCGTCAGCCGTAGCCTTACATGATTATCGCAAATTTTTGTTTTTATACAGTTTCTACACTATAATGCCCAACGTGGTAATTTTGACTACATGTTGGAGATAAAGTTTCCACAACGTTTTTGTTTTTTCTTCGGAGTAGGTGTGTTTTTGTGACTTTTAATCAGTCTGCCACCTTAATCGGATTACGAAGTGCCGTTTTGAAATTATTTTTTCAGGACCAAGTGATTCAGATTTTCTTCAATGCCCATGGTAGTCATTTTGGCAACCAAAGGTTTAGTGCTTGTAGTCACTGTTACCATTTTTGCTTTTTCTATCTGTTTTCTCGTTTTTTTTGTTTCTCTTCCAATGTATTGGCTATCGCTTTTCATTTATTCCGAACCTTTCTAAGCTGCAGTTGACAGTCTAGTGGTACAGTGTATGAGAAATAGCAATGCAGTTATGGTGAAAAGCAGACCTTTCACAGCAGATGAACTTCTTTCAATTCCGCATAATTTTTTTGACGAAGTATCTAATTGTGAGGACAATGGGTCCGCCAATTCAAGGACTTGCGTGCTTCTGAGTAAGATTCGGATACTTCTTCAGGTGACAATTTCAGCAAGACTTTCCAAGGAACTTCAATTCTGGCCCTGGTTTAGCTGATCATCCTTCTAAATGACCATATTTTCAAAATCAACTTGAAACAATCAAAGCTCCGCAGGAAATAGATAATACTGATGCTGCAAAAATTATTCGTCACACACAACGAAGAAAGGCATGAGCTGAATATTGAGTTGGGGCAAGTCGAAAAGTGCCGTCCCCCCACCACCACCACCTTCCACCACCAGCTGTTCATTCTTTTCACCAAAAGTGCCGCCCGCAAAGTGCCGCCCCGGGGCATTTCTCCCCGCCCCCTCCCTTGTCGGGGCCCTGGTTGGCACCTGATACTTTACGAAGTGAACTTCCTTCTGCAGATGTTGATGACGCTGCTGAGAATAGCAATACAATATTTATAGCTCCAGATGGAACGGAGTGGCTTCAGATAACTCACGGGGACTTCGTCGTTTGAACGAGTTGTTATTGTCCACTGCTTGGCTGCACTAGATCTCGGGGCAGGTGTTGAG
>JGI24158J21664_10014559_pt1 | contig 10312 bp, 5 predicted proteins | sample Ectturendosymbi3_FD_21664 | JGI IMG/M metagenome (IMG submission 21664) | reverse complement strand
CCAGGAGGGGAGAAGGGTTTTCTGAGACGGGCCCAAATTTTTTGAACTATGTCCAATATTTTCAAACTATATCCAACACATTTTTCCAAGGGGCGCGAAAAATTTTCTAGGGGGAACTTCTTCCCCTTGCGCCTCCCTGGTTACGGGCCTGGATTTTAATAATAAGGCCGTGCTTCAGAACTTTCATAAATAAACGTAGGCTTGTTAAAGTCAGCACCCCATATAAGATTAAAAGTCAATGAAAGTTGAAGTAAGTCAAAATCGAATGTAATCAAAACGAGTCCGAAACCCAATCGAGTCCGTCGTAGCTTGTCTCGAGTCCAAGGAAATACAAATGGCTCGAATTACGGAAACAAAGGAAATTCAAGAATGTCTCATTTGTTTTGCAGGAAAGCCATTTCTTTTGCTGTAAGATTTACAAGTAAGGTATTTACAGATAAGGCACTGAAAATGATACCAAAAAGCCTCTTTCGAAAATATATACTGGCATCCATTTTGCATTATACGATCGCTATAGCGATAATGTCATCAGAAAATGAACATAGCCCCCTAAATTTGGTCACTTCAATTTCTGAAGTTTTAATGTATCGGTCCGAGTCTGTTAATTGTGACACTCACGCCCAATTTCGATTAGCAACTGGTAAAGCAGTGATCCTTACAGAATGTTAGAACAGTAACAATTATTATAGTGATCTCTGGACTCCAGTTAGAACTAACCGATTGGAGTTCAAGCACAAGATATTTCGTCTTCCTGTTTTTTCTTTCGGGAATGACTGTGGTACTACTACAGCTAGTTTTCTTGCTTCCTGTTTCTTAGCTAAAGTACTTGCGAAAAAGCAGCTCTACGCACTTGCGCGATCTGGGAGGTTTAACCCTGACATTTGGTGAACGTCCTTCTGTTTCGAGCAAACTACAGCGACAGTACCAGCGCGGCTTGTTTCCGTTGCTGAACTGTTATTGAATTGATCAGCGGCATTAGAAGTGCGCGACAAATCCTGATCATGCGTGAGCGTCGACAAGGGAAAGTATCAGAAACATAATTGTATAAAATAATTTCACGACGCAGTGCAACACGTTGCATGAAACGGTTTAGAAGGTTGCCTGGACAATCATTGGTGGAACGTGCCTCGGAAAGTATGCTGTTTGGTTACATCGCAAATAAATCTTCCGAGAGAGGCAACTTTTGAAGAAGAGGTGACTGATCAATTGAGCACGAAGCTTTGCGACTCGATGAAAAAATGAAACGACTTCAAGTCCTGAAATTGAAAAGGTTGTTAATTACTTGAACTGCGCGACAACCAACGGGTTTTTATAGTTTGCGTAAACTAAGTTTGTGTCTCTAAAATCGTGTCGTGTGAATGTGTAGCTGGAATTTTTATACAAATTGACTCCAGCAGGAACGCTGTCGTGCTGGCGTGTGGCGAGATTGTCTTTCACGCTTATAGGGAGTTAGCCTAAGACAAAGGTGGTTTGAGCATCTAAAAATTCGGAATAGTTGTGCTCATTATTTCTGCTCAAAGTGAAAACTGTGAAAGCGATGATTTATCCAAAAGTCGTACGCATTTTTGGACTGATACTCAACATTCAAGTGTTCAATAGCATCGAGGTTCAAAGCAGTAGGTACCAAAGTAACAATATAATCAATGACAAACGAGTCTTAGTGGCTGTGCTCATTACAGCATCTTCAAATTTTTACATGATCTTTTGTCCTTTAATTGCTGTTCGTCTATAGCTGGTTGTAAGAACTAATGGCATTGCTTATTATTGACATGACACCAAATCCGTCAAATCAAGAAGTAGTGACATCAAACCAATCTGCGACGCAACATTTTTGTGCCGGCGAAAGCTTTGGCGTCATAAAAGATATTAGTTTCCATAAAAATATGGTGATGCTGTTTGTATGCAGTGCCTAAGGGCAAGAGTAAATGAAGAACACACGAGCGATAGTGCTCTATAAACCAACTACAAGGCTGTTTTTCCAGGGAGTTGGAAACATTAGTGGATGAATCCCTAGAAACTGCTGCATCCCGAGCAATGGCAATTCATTTTGTAGTTCCTTATGAGGTTTTGAAAGTAGCAATGAGAAATCAAGCATTTTACGAAAGGGAATCAAAAATTTACTCAACAAAAGTGCAATTGTCTATCCATATCTTCTTTCTACGATGTGATTAAGAATATTATGTGTCATCCAACAAAACGACGGGCAATATGTCTAGTTTTAACCCGGATAATATGCATCATATTTTAAAGATTTACGCAAACATGTCAGACTTGTACGCACCTACATGTGCGCAAAACAGAAGCACCAATCTTTGGTATTCCAGGGATAAAAACTTTTAGAAATTAAAGTTTCGATCAGATTCAACCAAGGAAAGTTAATATATTGTTTGAGCAAAACAAGAACGCCGGTATATCAAGCGCGCTATTATTTTTCTCTGTTCATCCTGTTTAAGCTTTGTTGATCAGGAGACATGAATCTAAAGAAATGGCGCCAGGGTGTGTGCCTGACACTCCTGTTAGTGGTCCACGTGTTTGTTTAGAAATGAACGACTGAAAAGCAAGCACTCTAAACCTTGCTGTGCTTCTAAACGCGCAGAATTGCTTGCAGCTCGCTTTTGCTGCAAGCTTGGTTGAACTAATCAATCAGCTATAGGTCTTGATTCTTGGCTTTGCCTTAATCTGTATATGCGTTGGCACTACATTAATAACAACACAGTCTGCGTTGCTCATTAATTTAATCAAGAAATTCAGAGCATTGGTTCTACAAGGAAATTTCTAGGGTGTGGTTCATACATCAAGTTATTCTACGTCTACTTATGTCACGTTAAAAATATTGAAAAATTCCACTGTGGATGAAAACCGTGTAAACAAAAATAACAAATTAAATTATGTTTAAAAATGAAGAAATTTTAAAAGCGCTTTGTTTTCTGAAAAAACGCAGCATGAGTGGTACAATCAGACAACAATGCGTATTGCACTGCATAGTTTCCTACTTTTTGGCACAGTCTTGCCTGCCGGCGGGCGCCCACTCCCATGCAACGCTTACCCAACATCGACCAGTCGATTGTGTACTCAGCAGATTATGGAGTTTCAATATCGATGTTCCGCGAGCAATGAGTTTAAGTAAACACTTTTCTAACCAAGGTGATTATTCACAGTAATCGTAGCGCAGATGCATTACTTCCTGCTTTCTCGTGAACCAGGTACAGCAGATTTGTACTGTAAAGCCAGATAAAGCAGATAAGGATACATACTGTAACCAGGTAATTATTATTTCCTTCTTTCTCGTGAACTAGTTAAATATTTACTTCCTGCTTTGTCGTGAACCAAGTTAAACAAATAAGTACTGTATTGCCAAGCCACATAAAGCAGATAAATATATAAATATAACCAGATAAATATTACGCTCTGCTTTCTCATGAACTCGATGCTTTCAGCGTAGCTGCAACAATCGTTATGCAAACAGGTCTGAAAGTAACGAGGGAGGTGATATATAGTTGTTTCAGTATGTGCGTCACTTATGCAGATTTCTGTGAATATGATTTTGAAACACATGTGGCGGCTATTTTGTTTGATGACACTTTCTTCATGTGGGCTATACTGAAAGTAATGGATAATGTTGCTTTAAAATACTTCCCATGTTTTTACTTCCATTTGTAGTAAAATATCAACATTTAGTACTAGCATAAAATGCTCAGAATCAATTAGACTAAAGTTTACAAATCCTATAGGCTCTTGGGTTCTCGTTTTCAAACATAAAAATGTAAGAACGCGAACTTTTAAAGTCATTTGTCTCAAATATTTAACTTAATCAAAACCACAACTTACTCTCCCGCATACACTAAGCCAGGGGTTCCCAACCTTTCTCTTACAATGTACCCATTCAGCATTCCGGGAGATGAGCATGTACCCCTAAAATTTCTGATGACAAAATATTTTGTCATGATCATTCATAGATATATATAACAATAAGCATATAATGTATTATGAAAATAGCATTCACTGATATATGTACAAATATTTGGAAATAAATAGTATGTAAATATATTTTTCTCATCTACCGCTAACCTAAAATAACCTCTTCGGATAGGCAAATGTACCCTTGGCGGTACATGTACCCTTGGTTGGGAACCCCTGCTCTAAGTAGTACGCCAATGACTGACCGTAAAACACGTTTTTACCACCTTGGTCATTTCTCAAAAGCAACATAGCATTTGAACCAATTTAATAAGTCACTTTCCAAGTTTCCATGGCTCAGGTTAGTTTTTATGGACTCAAGATGCTGTATTTTTCGTAAGTTGGTAACATAAAACACGTCACCATGTTGAATTGTCGAGTAGAGCTATTACACACAAAAATGACCGGCTTTCCAATTTGCGTGTACATTGCATAATATCTGCAGTTTCTTGCTCTTTCTTTCCTCAAATTAATGCTGTTTTTCACAATTTACGTCAAATCATGGGCGCAATTTTGTTGTAAAATGTGGGGGGGACCACTTGATGTAAAACCAATATGGTCATCGGGCCGATGCGAAAGTGAAGTTTTGTAAATACAGATTCCCAATCTTGTTTTTTAGAAGTGTTTTCAAAGCAACACTAATCACGCTTTGCTTTATCCCTACAAATGATTTCGAAATTAATAAACTTAATTTTGTTGTTGGACATGGTACTGTAGTTCAGCTTGGTTGCACTACTATCAGACTGTGGTACAAACAAGCACACCAATATAGTAGAACACATCAATTGAGTTTTTATCAGAGCTGTCAGTTGGAGTGCACAAAACGATGAATCACATTGGTCGCACGTGCATATAACTCTGAAGTAGAACACATCGATTTTCATGCATTCTATAAGAAATGTGGGTTACAGCGCGATTTGATGTCTTGTTTAAGTTGCTTAACGTTAAAAATACGATAAATTGCAAGATACGATTTATATAATATTGCAAGGTATGGTAACTAAATATTTTTATTGCACATTTCCGCTTTTTAAAAATGCTACAAATCTTTACCTACTGGGCATCATGTATGCAGCCCCACCCCTAGCCAAATCTCCATTGATATCCTCTTACAGTAGCAAAAAATGTTTGGCCAAAATTAGCGTAGGCTACTTCACAAAATGATTTACAATTTATTTTTACTGCTGATGAGTGGATGATGTATCCTTTCAATCTCCCCTTGTCCGCCCCTGCACGCTGTTGGGTACCCTTTCGATTGTCCAAACATCTTTTGTTTAGTAGCCTTTCCCAATATCAATCAATCTCCCAAGCATAATTATCCAAGCCAACTAGAGAAGACTTCAAGTTATCCAAAAGAAAATGAACCAGAAGTCTTTCTGAATACATACCCATATACCAGGGGTGGGCAACTATTTTTGCTTGGGGGCCACTTTGAGAAGGCCGCGTTTAGCAGAGGGCCGTACCTTCTTATGAGAGTAGAAGCAAATCTCGATTTATAGCCTCAACACTAATATTTACTATGAGAAGTTCGAGGGAATTTCAGATTTGAAAATTTTACTGAATGCTTCTGCGGGCCACTGAAAACGCTGCGGCGGGCCACATTTGGCCCGCGGCCGCTATTTGCCCACCCCTGCCATATACCAATCTAGCCTACAATGTGATTTCTGCATACCAGATCACATGGGCGCAATTTGGTGAGAGACATGGGAACGTGTCCCCCCACTTTTACAGACGGGGGTCACAATATGTCATGTCCCCCCCACTTTTTTCTCTTTAGCTTTTGTATTTGGAGAGTTTTCAAAAATAAAAGTGATGTTTGTCACATATTGAGTGAAAAACTTTTCATGTTAGAGATGGTAGGCCACACAGCCACGTTGATGTTGAAACAGAATTTGGTGTGGTATCACTGATTCTGTTAGTTTATAAATTTTAGCTTCGATAAAATAATTTTTAGCATTTTTCAAGTTTCTAGAGGCCGTGATGTTTAACTGCTTCTGTCCGAGATTTTATCCTGTGTGGTATACTGTTAGAAAGGTAATTTTCTTGTAACAGTGAGAGTATTACAGATGCACATGTGAGAGACCACAGTACAGCCATGATTTGCTCCGTGCAGAAATGTAACTGGCTTTGCTACAACGTTGATTGTCACGTATCCAGAAACAGACAGCGTATAATTTATAGTGATGCTAGTGTATATAATTTTAGAAAGTTAGATTTTCAGGCAAATCTCTGCGAAGCTTTTGCCGAAGACAAAAAGCAGCACTATTGCGGAGACTTAGTTTTGGAATGGGGAGTTTAGCAAAAGACTGTTTTCAACCATTAGTGATCAGGATTTCCACTGTCTGCAGTCGAACAAATCACATGTTAGAAAACTATGATTTAAGATAATCTAAGCTATGGTGTAAAGAAATTGTACTTTGTTCCAGTCAGTATTTTACTTTTCGATGTATGTGTCCAAGGACCAGATGGCATAACTATATCTCAGACCTTGCTTGGTCCCGTCTTGGTGTGTAACAAGCAGAACTATCGGAGATTGCTGCTGACCGTTCCCTGCGATCGTCCCCAGAGGAAAGGCGGGTATGAAAACGAACAATAAATATATGTGGTAAAGACTTCGCGATGGAAATGACTGAAATTGCAGACAAACCTGCTGACCCAAAAAAATTCATACGCATAGTACACCCCATTACATAATCATCATACAGTACCTAGAAAAACGTCAGTACCCGCAAGAAAAGCACAGCCACAGGTTGGTATAGATGGAATACAACATACTTACAAGAATGAACGGATGCGACTCGCCTCATGGTATTTAAGAAAGGTTTCAATTTCAGAACTTTTACCCAAGGAGTACGTCATTGACCGTGGCCGCAGGTAGGGGTTATTAAAGGGTCACGACCTTCTCAAAAGTTGACCTGACTCCCCTTGTGTCTCTCACAAGCATGAAAGAATTTGCTTAAGTCAACGAGGAGCTTTTTCGGGAATTTCTATGCATTCGTAACCGCAATCTTTGAACACAATGTAGATTTTTATTTCAACATCAGTCCGAAAGTTTCAAATGTCATTTGTTTCACGGTATATCACACGGAAGCAGACACGTGACTAAAGAAGATGGCTATGACTAGTAGTGTAGGAGGCGGGGATGTAGGAGGTGCAAGCGCACCTCCAAAAGTTTTGATTTGTCGAAAATCCGGGAAAAATCCTGGAAAATTCGGGCACAGGTGTTTCGACGCGTTTGTGGAAAACTGATGAAATACGTGAAATACATCTGACATAGCATTGTGCCTGGAATAAATGGCGCCAAACGTGACTTGGCGCCAAAACACATACGAAGACCTTTTTTCACACCCAAAACAATTTCATGGTCTTGATCTTTGTGAGAGAAATTTGTAGGGGAAGTCGCACAACAACTTTTCGGGCAAGTTTGGTGAAATTCGGGCAAAGATCTTTTGCACCACCAAAAATGTTCCTGCTCCTACACGTATGGCTGTGACTGCAACCAAATCTGTTTAACATCATTAGATGCGCAAATTTTTTTCGAGAAGTTTTCAATGAATGAGTAGAAATTAACTGCGGAAAGCATTTAGATCATCTTTTCGATTGAGCGATGTTTGCAATGCGTGGTGACGATGTGAGAAATAGTCGATAACCTACCAAAAAATTGGTAATCTTGGATTTGAGCTTTTTGGGGGGTGTCGTAATAAGTAGGGATATAGGTTTGGGCTTGTTTGCCTCAGGTTGCCTGACCTTGAGCTCCAATTTCAAGTGGAAATTTTTTGTTTCTTTTTTAAAATGAAACTAAGCATAAAAAACGCATCTTTAGAGCCCTTGATTGTCCTTCTAGCGTTTGTGCTCAGCAAGTTATGGCCTTAAAAATTTCAAAAGGAGTTAATTAATCTCCTAAGGAATTTAATTAATTAAGTATCGATTTGTTGTCATAACGCGCTAACCACAAACGTTGACAGAGTGATTTATTTTGAAAACGTGTTTCTAATTCAAGATCACTTTTTGGCCGGTTTGGGTCTAAGGTAGTAATGAAAGCAAATCTGCAGAAAGTGTTCGTGAAACATTCTTTAATTTATAAAAAGATAAAAAGACAATTTAAGAATAAACCAACTGTTGTCAAGCGGCATGTCCAAACCTTACAGTTAGTCAGTAAAAAGACGTTTATAAGTTTACTGAAGCCTGCTGTGCCGATTTAATTTAGAATATTCGTTTTCGTGTTTTGAGATGTAGTACATGATCCAATACAGAAATCAATATGTTAGGATTGTATGTTTACAGCAAAACATTAGTAAGCAGTGTAGGAACTGTTTACTTATAATAGTCACCAAGTTTGCAATCTAGCAATGGCACACCGGCACCGTCAAGTGAGCAAACTTCGGGGCCACTTTAAGTTGCTTACCATTACTGAGCTAGGTACTCCCTCAAGAACTTCCCAATTATTTTCCATAACTTTGCTTCACACTAATATCTTGACCATAACTCTGATTGGCTTGTAACGTTCGAATGACATTAAAAGTGATTTACATGGCGATATTTACATGATGTAAATACATAACCTTCACACAACGACATTAGCTTTTTATATTTAATTCGTAAGTATGACAAGGATGTCAGGACAACCTGTTAACATTGTAGGCCCTGAGGGACAACTAACTGGAGCCTCCACGACCATACGAAAAGTCTCTTGAGATCTTGCTTAGTGATATAGACAACTGACTGGCGCCACCTGGACATTCAACTGATCCAACCGAATGATTGGAATCCAGCCAGATTTATGATGTTATGAAGTCAATTAAGCAAATGACGTTTCCAAATCAATTGCAACTATTTTATCTTCGACTAATATCTCTGGAAATATACAATACTTCATAACATTTGATTCGACAGCAAGAACATCTCATGCATATTCAAATACAGTAAAACTCGGTTAATCCGGATTCGATTTGACCGACAATTTTATCCGGTTTAGGCGAAGATCCAGATTAACCGAAGACGGCTGTTTTTAGCTTGACGTCGTCTAAAGTGGTGAGATATCGGTAAAAACCACTTCGATTAAACACATTTACGACCCAACAGCAGATTTTCGCAGGAGCAAAACGAATTTATCGATGTGTTTACAATGGTACATCAGACTAGTAACCGCCACATCCCGGCAGTTATGGACAATCTTTAAGTTTATAAGTTTAGATAACTTGGCTGCGAAGAAATCTGGGATTATGGACTGACGCAGACATTTCTGCGAACTGGTACGCAAGCAATCAGTCTATTTGGAAGGTAATGCCCTTCAGAACTCTTACCGAATACAATTCACTCAGGGATAATGCTCTACACACGCACACTCCACACTAAACTGAAAGCGCAGTGCGCCTTGAGCGTTATGTTCAACGTGATATGCTATGCCCGTGTGTGACGTGATAATATTCTCTACCATTAGTCGAATGTTGCGGCCGTTGTTGCCAAAATTTTAAACATTTGTTGGTGATTGTGAACACTTGCGTGTTGCGTCGAAAAGCTGCCGAATTTCCTAGAGACCAGTCAGTGGACAAGAACACAACAGCGTGGAAGTGCGGAAAAATCCGGATTAGAAGATGTGGAAAGAGCAGATTTTATCTTCTTACGATTCAAAAATTGCTACACAAAAATGGGTAAAATTTATCGTAAGAATTTCTCGTTTCGTGCAATTTACCCAGTCACGTGATGCACGCGGTCAGGTCATGTAACGCTGACTACCAGAGACCTGATGGGCTAAAATCGGAGTTACGGACTGTGCGGTGCGGACCCCGCAATGTGTGGCCAGAGTAAATTTTCATTTTGTGTGGAGGCGGAGGACTGGTTAAGATGCCTACATGTTTAAGTATTCAGAATTTTGCGGAGTGAATTCAGAAATATTCGAAGTTGGGTTAGGCGGAATGGATGCATCACGATCGGATCACCACACCAAGAAAAATATTTCGCTCGCAGGCAGTAAAGAATTAAGGAAGTTGATCTTGCTCAGGGTTGTTTTTTAAAGCTTTTCTCAAAAACCACAAGGTTAGACTTGTAGGCTGTAGGTAGGTTACCATCAGTGGTGGGTTTAAAGTTGGGGGGGCCCGAGGCAAGACTAAAAAGGGGTGCCCCTCTGATGACGTCATCATACTCAGCCAACCGTGATAAGCACTTTGATCAATCCTAAGATACGACCACCGAAGGATACGCTCCGGAGACAATGGCATGACTGACACAGCAAAAGGAGGAAATGCAAAAGGGTATTCATGATACACAACTTTGAAATCACTGAAAGTTGGGAAGACAAGGCTGGCAACACATAAAAGTTAAGCAATAGTATATTGGCATCGCCTCCACTTTATTT
>JGI24158J21664_10014558_pt1 | contig 10313 bp, 5 predicted proteins | sample Ectturendosymbi3_FD_21664 | JGI IMG/M metagenome (IMG submission 21664) | reverse complement strand
CTTGCAATTTTCAGGACTGAGGGATGCATAATTTTACGTGAAATCGATTTCCTATTAAAAATTTGCTGATCGATTCCTTGCTTACACCCATCGTGGAAAGTGCACACATGAATAGCTGAGTAAACTATGAAGTCGTTGAGTTGAGATGTTTATATCCATGTCCAGCATAGCTAAAGCATATATCTTTGAGTGAAGAAAGTTTCATCATTCTGAGAAATCATTTATGCAGGCAACTGCCCCCTTGAACAAGGGGGTCTGAGGGTTACTTTTTGTGCTGTTACCATTTTCAGTACCCTCTAAAACCATTATTTGCCATTTGTGTCAGGATATTTTGCTTGCACTTAATGAATATTTCCTAAATATCATAAATCAGGTGAATATTTAGATCTTGACCAAGAGGGGACCTCACAGTGAGTGGTCAAAATGTGACAAATATGTACTCTGCCCAACAAAAATCCAGTTTTGAGATGCTTATAACTTTTGATCCAAACCTCCTAACTCAATTCCGACTACAGATTCAGAAAGAGCAGGCCAGAAGTACCTAGAGTACCAATTTTCAGACTTGTAGCTTGTACAACAATGAAGTTATGGACTTCCAAAAACCTTTCAAAATGAGCACGGTGATCCATGTGGGCAAAAATGGGTTGTGGTCCTTACAGTTCAAAAGGTCATAAAATCTAAACCGCTTGGAATTTTGGTCTGAAACTTGGGGATTTTCATTGCTCCCATGAAGACACATTTGGTGCAATTTTGAGCAAAATCTAAGATGGTGCCTATGGAAGCACTGGTTGAGTTTGCATGGAATGGCCCTAAAGTTCTCATATGATATTACTATTGCTATCAGGACAATGAAGTTACAATTGAGTTTGCATAAAATTCAGGTTATGTTGGCAGTGGCAATGTGGAGATTTTTGAAACAAGTCAAAGCAGCTGGTAAACTGCACTTTATTTCTTTAAATTATGTTTTTGCCTTGATTGGCAAGTAGCATGTCTAAGACGCTTCTCAAATCATTGAAGTCAACTGTAAAATGATGTATGTATGCCATGATAATTTCTCCCAACAAAATGAATTATTTTACAAATGTCAAGTTCTGAGTGAAAATCTTTGAAAAGGATTATCTTCAGTGAATATATAGCCATAAGGACTTTTTCTATTACTGGAATTTTTCTGTAAACGGCAAATGTATTCAGAAGCACAATAGCACAATTAGCTTCATTTGTGGATAAACAAAATTCAAAATAGTTCTTGCAATATGAACCACAATGTTAGCAGCAAATGCCCATATCGACTATAGAAGATGAAGATACTTGGCAAGATGTGATATACAGCAACAAAAACTTAAGTTAACAAGTGAAGTATGTGAATTGGCTGCAGCCAGTTAAAGCTAGAATGTCTGCTATGTGAAAGTTACAAATACTTGCCAAAATTCACAGCACTGTAAAATTTGTGTGCCAGATTTCATCTCACAGATGTCAGTGCTATCTTAATTGTATCAAATGGGTGTCGTCAAGTTTGCATTTTGTTAAAGCTTGTGATGTAAGTTTGCATTTTGTTGAAGCTTGTGATGTGAATAAGATATTCATGAGCTATGTTCACTCATGAAAAAATGCAACAAATTTTTATTGTTACGTTTTTGTTTCGTGTGACAGTATTTTCTATTTCACTTCTCAAATTGATTGTCAACCTTGGAGTTCATGTGGTTCTACTAGATGTTAAAACTGAATGGAAATCTCAGCAGCTAAATTCTAATTGAAGTTATCACCCACTGTGCTGTTGCAACCTAGAAAGAAAGGATTACAAATATTGTGGTGCTCTTTTTGGACTGGCATCTTGTCAGCAAAAAATATATTTACAAGTCAGGTTTCATTTGGCTCGAATAATGCATTTTGTTTATATAGGGCGTTATGCTTTCAAACTGGACTGTTTATACATGCTGGTGTATTTACATCATGCATTAGAAGTTTTGGGTCTGATGAACAAGTTGCAAAATGGCTGCCTCTTGCTACAGAATTCAACATCATTGGCACATATGCTCAAACTGAGCTTGCGCATGGTAAGCTCCACAGAGTAAAGTAATTATTATTGAAACGTTATTACTTTGTCATCAAGCAAATCTTGTTTTTATCATCAGTCGTTTACAGAACTTGGTATGAATATGGAATTTATGGAATTTTGTATAACAGGGAAGGGTAATGCTTCTCTCATGTTTTTATTAAAAGAACAATTTTTCTGTTGAATGCATAACCACAAGATAGTGACACTGACCTTTGTTCACTTTTTCTCTTCCATGTCCAGACAGTGTTAATGCTCCTGTCTACGGTAATGAAGATCAGTGGCTACTCAAACAATCACTGCTGGTTGGTCTACAAACCTTTTGTTGAAAGACAAACATTGTACATTTTCAGAAAGTTTCCTGAGCTTTTATATTTTCATGTCAACTGTTTGAGTTCCTGCACCACGAAAGTGTAGAGCAGTGGTTCTCAAAGTGGTTGATATTGACCCCCAGGGGTCAGTTGGACTATCCAAGGGGTTGACAAATACTCATGGGGTTGAATGAGGGTCACTGAAAGGCCAGGGGGTCAATGAATAACTGCTGGGGTCTACTGGAGTGATGAAGCCTCCAATTCAAAATTATTAATCGGGCAGGGCATGCAAACAGCATTTTTCAACAAATCAAACAAAATTAAGAGGGCTGATCAAATCTAAGCTACAGTAGTTTAAAGTGCATTCAATTTGAATAGTTTTTTTTTATTAAATCATCCGTTGCGATGACATTATGGAAACTGTTCTGTTTGTCACATCACAAACAACATTGTAGTGCATATGTCGCAGTTCAGCAGTTGTTAGACCAGGGTTGCCAGATTGGCGTTTTTGATGCCAAATTTAACAAATTTGACTTTTTGTAGAGGCGCTTGGCGTCAAAAATTTGTTTGGCTTTTTTGCTAATTCTTTTCAATTTTGGCTTTTTTCGAGGCAGTTGGCACATACCATCAGACTGGTGTTTTGGCTTTTTAAATGTCTTGCTGAAAAGTGTCATTAGGCTTTTTTCAGACTGGGATTGGTGTATTTTCTCAAATCTGGAAACCTATAAAAGATTAAAGTTGTAGCATGTCTGGCAACCCATAATACTGTTGCAACCTCTCCGGTGGCGTTGCGTTGATTGTGTGGTTCACCACAAACGGGATGTGCGTGAAGAATAACACCATTGTATATGTAGCGCGAGCAACCAATAGTAAGAGAGATTGCGGCACATGATCTCTATTGTTGCTTGCTGCCACAGTGCGAAGCTTTGCACACATGCTGCTCGGGTTTCCGATCGCAACAATACCAAAGGTTTGAGTGGAAACACCGTAGAAAATGTGGAAGATTTGGAATTTTTCCTGTAGAGTGTAGAGGTAATGCTACAAATTTTTTTCTAAAATGTCCTACAACTAATAAATAATTTTAAATTTCATGTTTTTTTAACGATTTGGCTTTTTTTACCCAGTTTGGCTTTTTTTCTCGAGAGATGTTTGGCAACCCTGTGTTAGACTGATAGTACAGCAGTCAGTGGTGACACTCCTAGTGTTTTTCCACTAGATTTTGTGTTTTGTCATTTCATCTAGTGTTCTAGTTTTTTTTTAAGGCTATGCAGTGTTTTTTTATGAGTTAGCTGAATGTAAGTTATTGCACAGCTTTGTGTAATTGCAACTGTAATTGAGACCTTTTGATTTAAAGCAATTGTAATTTGCTAAAAATTCTACCTAATGAAATCTTAATTACACAAAACAATATTATTTGTTTTGAATTAAACTGTGGCGAAGTCACTTGGTTCTGTTAAAAGTTTCAGTGGCCTGTACAAACAAGCACGAGTGTTGCTGTTATCTCCCGTTTTCTCTGTCTCTGGCACAATGTCTATGGTTGGCATTGCAATGCATTTTCTGGGCGTTTTCACTGTGTATAAGTTTGCTTTTGTTATCTAGTGTTTTTTTTGTGAATCTAGTGTTTTTTTTATCATGAAATCTAGTACTTTTCCGTAACATCAGAGCGGCAACACTGACAGCAGTAGGCTACGCAGTAGGACGGAGAACAATTCCTTGTATTAGTAACTGTTTTGCTAGGCCACGGGTTCTGCAGAAAATTGTATACTTTAATTGAGGGTCTAAGTGCAGAAAAGTTTGAGAACAACTGATTTAGAGAGTGAAAACTGGCGGTTTTACCTGGGGAAGACTAACAAAAAGAGGTGAAATTACATTTTATTTCCTCAAAAAGTAACCAGGTGAAATGAAACCAATTACAAATTGTTTCTTACACTCCCTTGCACCGTGAATAAGACCTGACAAAGTTTAAAGTAGTAAGTCGTGCATGCGAGAGGTCCCGAAACCAGCCGCTCATGTACCAAATGAAAATATTCGTGTGTTAGTTTCTGTTAGGCCGCAGTTTCAGGCAAGTCGTGAAGTTGTCAGTGGGTCATTTTGTTTTTGTTAACCAGGTTCTTTTCTTCGAGGACTGGAGACAACTGCTACGTATAATCGTGCATCGGAAGAGTTTGTTGTGAATTGTCCCAAAATCACGTCAATGAAATGGTGGCCTGGTGACTGTAAGTTTCGAGTTGATACTGGTTCTTGATACTTGAAGAGCGTATAGACCCTGCTTCAAGTAAAGGCTCAATGGTTCATGTATACATTTTGGACCCCAAACTTTGAACTCGTATTTATTTGAAGCCACTTGATTGGTCAGTATCGCTAAGAGACGTGTCGACGCCAATTCTTAATTTCTCGTGGGTTTAAATGCTAAAAACAAGTCAGTTGTCAGCTTCTGATTTGGTGTGGACAATAACATTGCTATCGTGCGGTACGTTCAAAGTTACTGATTAACTGTGCGGTGGAAAATGTACTCATGCTTAATTTCTGATCTGGTCGCGGCTTTTACCCGACGTGGTTTGAACTTTAACCAGTTAATGAAACTGATAATTACCGTAACTACACCTTGAAGCATGTGGCACGGCAACAAATGGAAATGGCTGATGTAAACCTCTCGTTCTTTGTTGTAGCGGCAGATTTTGTGCCTCACGCAACTATTCCACGATGATAACGATTGCTAGGCCTTCTTTTACCTGAGTTTATTTTTTTTTGCATTGTAACCGTTTGCTCGTGTCTAATTGTAAATGCACATTACATTCTTGTTACAATTTCTCTCGTGCATTTGCGTAAGTCACTTATAAAGGTTGTTCCCTTGGTGACTGCTGAATTATATTAGATTATTTTGTATGTTTTATGTCTTTTCAAAAACCCTCTCAAAGATTACGAGGCTTCCGATGTTCACTATTACTCATCCTTCTTGATGAATGCACAAATTTTTTCGCAATCCTTGCCTCCTTTTTAATGAAACGTTTTCCGTTCACACTCAACTGAGACAGTTTTACAATAATTCGTTACCATAAATAATTAATCAATCCCCTAATGAGACCCAAGGGAATTAGCTAATTAATTTGTGTTTATTTGGTCATAACTTGCCAACCACAAATGCTATAAGGCCATTTTAGGGCTCTAAAGATGCTGGTCTTTGCCTAGTTTTTTTTAAACAAAGAAATTGTTTATTGAACTTTTTCCTTAGGCCCCGATACGTCATCCGAAAACCCTTGACCTGCACCAGTTGTGTCGTCCCCCCAAAAAAAATTTCAAACCCAAAACTTCCAATCTTTTAAAATCGAAACTTAGGTCGTGGGCTTCTGCGGTCCTTAAAGGGTTCGGACGTGTTGTTTCACACCGTGCTGGGCCAGGAAGAAATGGTAAATATTACTCGTTAGAACTGCAGGCAATTGGCAGATGCCTTGTATGTGCTTCAGTGGGCAAGTCTGCCAATCACGTTCTCCTCATGGCCAACCTGGTTATCGACGGGAAAAAATACGGAATGCATCCTTTCATTGTGCAAGTAAGAGATCTCAGCACCCATCGTCCGCTGCCTGGTGAGTCGGAATGTAGGAATAATTTTCACGGAAATGTCACTCAGTGAACCGTTCGTGAAACGAGTGTTGTTCTCACACTGGGTCTGTGTTGGCCTTCTATTGAAACAACTTGCGATCGTCATAAGGTCGCAATCCAGTCGTGCAGAGAACAGGTTGTGAACATTCTCTGCAGCAGCTGGCATGTAATTTTGTTGCAACCACGTTTGCTGTTGCTTCTTTTTGCTGAAACTAAACGTTGTGATTTGCCACACATAAATTACAAAATCACTACTTCACGTACAATGACATTTTGGATTGTTTTTCGGTTTGTCCCACGTAATCTAAACCCAGTATATTCACCCAACTACGATTAGAAATTATTCACTGAGGTCAGAACCGCGCGTAGCTGCCAACAGGCAACTTCCAAAACTCAAATTGCGTTGTGCGCCTATATCGACGTTTGTGAAAGCAGCTCTAGCGCAAATCAATGACCGGCTCATGTGCTCTGCATGAAGCGTGTGGGGATGTGTCGTCTTGCATTTCTCTGCCTGAGTGAATATGTATGCGTAAAAATGGAAATGATATCACCGGTGTTGCCATTACGTTGGTGCTAACCTGCAACTGCCATGTAACTTGAGTGTATGATACAGAAGGGAGTCTACTGGAGTTAATCGACACTGATAACCAGCCAGACGTTGTGCTATAAGAGTTCAAGTTTTCAGCAATCAGGCAAAGCGCTGTTTTTTAATAAAACTTAGCAATTTTGTACTATGTTTACGAGGAACTATTTGAAAAAGCCGCTTTTAGAACCTCTTAAACATTTCAGGTGTATCTGTTGGGGACATCGGGACGAAGCTCGGGTTTCCGACAATCGACAATGGCTTCCTGTATTTGAAAAATGTCAGAATACCAAGAGAAAATCTTCTTTCTAAGAACGCAGAGGTAGGTTGCGCCTCATCGAAACCTATTTTCGTGTTGACATGCATTGTAATGAAATGATATGTAGTTTGAACTAATTTCCCCAGTCGGTAAAGATATCGCCAAATAAACTTCGGGATGTAACTGACAATAATCCTGTTCATGAAGCCAACCAGGAACGACTTTTATATTTTTCACTACCAGAAGAAAATTTTATCATAATAGGCGGCATTTATCAGGGACACTTTTACAGGTAAAGCCTGACGGGACGTACCAGAGAAAGACCAGCGATCGAATGATGTATGGCTCCATGTTAAATCTTCGCGTCGGTCTTGTCAAGCCTGACGCTGCAGACAATCTCGCCATGGCTGCGACCATAGCCGTTCGATACTCAACTGTCAGACGACAAGGCTCCGTAAAACCGGAGTAAGAACTAACTTTTGTTTCTTTGCATGCGTCATGTTCGTTTTTAGTTACAAGAGGACTGAAATTTTGCAAGACTTTCAAAAACTTTTGCAAATACCGAAGAAAGCTTTATACGTTCTTGTATTGGTTTTGCGTTGTTTCGATAACTCGTATATCTTTTTGAAAAGCTGTTTATTGTTACTCAAAAACAATCACTTAATGCCGCAGCATCTCTGCTCTTCCAATCATTTCACCTGCGACAGATATTCTACATGTTTGATATAAATTTCCTTTAACAAAACCTTTTAACTCCATTTGAATCGCGCCCGATTTTTAACTTTGTAACGAAGACCTGTTTCTACCTCATGGCAAGCGTGTGGACTTTAATTGCTTTGTTTTTTTGATCAGTGGCGAAGAAGTTCCAGTCATGGAATACATGAACCAGCAGCACAAACTATTACCTCAAGTAGCCACCGCCTACGTGCTGAACACGGCTGTTCAGTACCTGACAAAAAAACACCAGCGGTTTCTGAAGCACGCCAGCGCAGGCGACTTGTCGGAACTGCCAGAGGTTGGTGATTGGTGTGCGAGGCCGTAGAACTGTCAACTGTGTGCAAATTACTCTTGCTGTTTTCTGCGTAAGTTGCTATTGTCTGTTCACAGCTTCACGCTCTGTCTGCCTGTTTCAAAGCTGGAGCAACCGAGCAGTGTGCAGCTGGTGTGGAGATTTGCCGGAGAGCTTGTGGTGGACACGGATATTCTGATGTAAGTATGCGGTCTCTTCATTTTCTCTGCTTATAAGATTATACCAAGTGGTCTGTGTGTGAGTGCCATTTTCTCCGAATTATACATTTTCGTTTTTTATTGTTTTAGAATGCGGAAATGTTGCGATTCTGATTAAAAACAAACTTGGTTTTACGAGAAAAGTGTAGTGTTATCGTTCTGTATTTGCCCACTAATTTGTTTTTGAATTGTTGCAACCTCTCCGTTGGTGTTACATTGAATGTGTGACTCACCACGAGCGGGATGTGCGCGAAGAACAACAATACATATACGTGGCGCGAACAAGCAATAATAGAGTGATCACGGCATGTGAACTCTATTGTTGCTTGCTGCCACAGTGCAAAGCTTTGCGCACATTCCGCTTGGAATTTCCGATCGCAACAGAATAATAATTTTTCTTTTGCCCGGATGAGTAGTACTGTGGATAGAGCACGTGCCTCTCAAATTGATATGCAGGGTTCGACTCTCTTTTGGGAAGGCTTGATAACGATACTTGTTGCTTTTTCTATTGCTCGGCGTTTATGGAGTATAGGGCATTTTGAGTTGTGGCTATTTTTCTAGTTTATATTCCAGGCGAGCGGCTTGCCTTTTCTTTTGGCNCGAGTTCTACCTTCATGTACTTACGAAGGGGAGAACACTGTTTTGTATCTTCAGACTGCAAGGTTNGTGTTCTTTTCTGCCTGAGTATTTTGCAGAACGCAATTTTAACATAACTTAATGGTATCTGTTCATGTTTTTGCAAATTTGTTTAGACCTGAGTCACTTGATAATCAGGAGGTACTACAGGATGGCGCTGCTGCGGGCACTTTCGTATAGGAGGGGCTTTGCATTGAGTCTACTGCATACGCAGTCACGCGGCAATCACTATACCTGGAATAGAGAGGCTGTGCTTTGCGTATTCTGCACGGGACATGGTGGACGATATTTTGGTTCCTTCTGTTTGTTAACCCCTTATTTAAAACTCATTCATATGTCATCCATTTTTTGACTAAGTCTTGGTCTAGAAACCAGGTCTCGCAGGTTTACGGTCTCTTCATCACTGGCTGCAGTGCAGTCATTTTCCTGCGTGTCTCTTGTGACGACAACATTTTATACTGGACAAAAATTCGATTTTCATCCTGTCCTGACTTCGAGCTGGAAGGCCTATTTAATAAGTGTTGTAATGCTGCGTAACTGCAACTTCGTTTTTGATTATTCTCAGCTGGACTCCCCCAGACAACTCCCGTGCACGTAATACCAAAAAGCTTTTGCAACTTGAAGCTGGCTCGACCTTTCATATGTTCCAATGTTCTCAGTTTGAAATACTGAAAATACTGTCACATGCTCTGAAGCGAACTTAAATACCAGCGCAGTGTGTCTCGGTGGTTTCCCTCGTTCTCAATATTTGCTTGTTGTTCTTCAAAACCAGATATTTGCTGAAACTCTTCAACAACGATCGAAGCACAATCGCTGCCCGTTCCGCAGAATTTTTGAAGTCTCATCGCGAAGGATCCTGTCGCGCCAGAAGCTTCAAAGAAATCCAGGAAGTTGCAACTTTAGTGTCGTGCTACAACGCGCGGTGAGTAACTTTTGGGCGTTTAGCAATGATTCATGTTAGACCGGGGGTCTGAAACTCTTGCTCCGAGGGCCAAAGGAGGACTTTTATAACCCCGAGGCCGCGTTATGATGCTGACCCAACAATGGCGGTAACTGCCTTTACTAGAAACACCTTGTTCATCTTATTTCCTGTCATGAGTTATGGGCAAATCATTTCTAACCGTTTCTACGTTCGTTTAAAAGGAACTTGTTTACTCGCTAGCCGAGAACTTTTAAACACCTGTGAAAAAACTAAATAACTGAAGTGTTTAATTATTTGGAAAGTCCCGAAAAGCATCACGGGCTGCCTTGTTAGAGATGTCACGGGCTCACATTTTTATGACCCGAACCGGCCCATACACATCACAACAAACCCGTACCCATAACCCCTCCTGAATTTGACCCGTACCCAGCACAGCCCATAAAGAAGGCAGTGTCTATTTTGCCTTAAGAGGCAAAGCACTGCTGTGTCTCTTTTGCCTCACTAGGTAAAAGCACTATTTTGCCATTACACTTATGCATAAGATCACCTTTGGCAAATTGAGTTAGTATAAATCAAATTTCGTTAAATTTTAAACATTTAAAAAATACTGTTTAAACTTGATCCTCTATAGCAGGGGTCTCCAAACTTTTTTGTTCGAGGGCCACATAAGCTGTTACTCAACAGTCCGAGGGCCGGACATCTTACAAAATGTGATTGTTTCA
>JGI24158J21664_10014555_pt1 | contig 10314 bp, 5 predicted proteins | sample Ectturendosymbi3_FD_21664 | JGI IMG/M metagenome (IMG submission 21664) | reverse complement strand
AATGCTACAAAACACTCTTAATGGAGCCGGAGCGGAGCTGGAGCCGGAGCCACTGTTTAAAAGTTTACAGCTCCGGAGCTGGAGCTAGTGGATGAATGCTTAATAGTGCCGGAGCCTATGCTTTTTTGCAGTGGCTCCTCAGCCCTGGTTCGTGCCACATACATATGGGTGTTGTTCTTCGCGCACATCCCGTTCGTGGTGAAACACATTCAACGCAATGCCAATGGAAAGATTGGAACACACTAGGTCAGGGGTTAGCAACCTACGGCAAGCGTTCCACACTCGGCATGGCAAGCAATTTTCAATGGCACTCAAAAGCTCAAAATTTTACACATCAATTTTGTTATGATTCGCACAGAAGATATATTGGCCTTAACGTATATAAAAAACGTATGTTGTTGGCACACTGAATGTTTGAAACCTTGAGTCAGCACACAGTTAGCTAAAGGTTGCCGACCCCTGCACTAGATGTTTTGCCAAGAAAATTCAGAGAAGTGTTTGGCTTGTTCACATGCATCTTTCCTGAAAATTTGAGGAAAATCAAGCAAGAAATGCTAGATATTTAATTTTGAACCAAGCACCTGGATGACCATTCACAATGCGTTAACAACATGTTGTCAAAGTGTCACCATGGCTACGTCATCTGGTGCAAAGCATTTGGAAACCAACCTTGCCGCACGGTATTGAAGGTGTTAATAACTTCCATTGTCACTTGTCTTACCTATGTGCATGTCCCACTTATTCATCTGTATATCCCTTAACTCTTCACTCATTGCTTTACCATCTGTGTTATGTTACAAATGATTGTTGTGTACAGCAAACCTTGGTTAATCCGAATTCGATTTGACCAACGATTTTATCTGGTTTAGGCAAAGATCTGGATCAACTGAAGATGGTCGTTTCTAGCCTGACATCATCTAAATACTGCGGTATCAGTGAAAAATCACTGAAATTGAACATGCTTACGACCTAACAACAGACTTTTGCTGAAGCAAAACGAATTTATTGATGTATTTACAATGGTACATCAGACTAGTCACAGCTATATTCAGGCAGTTTTGAACAATCTTTAAGTTCATAATTTAAGATTACTTGGCTGCGACAAAATCTGGGTATTTGACAGACGCAATGATTTCTATGACTGGTCCATAAATAGTTCTATTTGGAAAGTAATGCCAGTGTCCTCTTAACATTATACTGTGTACAATACACTCAATGATATTGCTCTACACACGCACACTCAACATTGATGAATATACTGAAACCGTGGTGTGGCAGCGTGATATTGAATGTGATATGCTATGCCTGTGTGTGATGTAATAATCAATTCTACAATAAGTCTAATGTTGCGTACAGTTGCGGCCGTTGTTATCATAATGCTAAACGTTCGTTCTTGATCGTGAGCATGCTTGTGTTGCGTTTGAAAGCTGCCAAATCTTTCTTAGAGACTAGTCAATGCACTTAAGAACACAACAGCGTGAAAGTGCAGAAAAATCCAGATTACGACATGAAAAAAGAGCAGATTTTATCTGGAATTAGTGAAGATCTGGATTAACCGAGGTTTACTGTATATGATTTAACATATGTGTACTCTTGCTTCCGATTGCTTTCTGTTTTGCCTCTTATCTTGTGTGTGATATGTAGGCTGCAAAAAAGCTTTTTTTGTCAAAGTTGTTTCACTTTTTGAAATAGTTGACTAGAGGAATGCCACTAGACATTTGAATAAGGGCTGTACTGGACCTTTGAATAGGGGCTTTACACAATAAGGAATCATTGTTTTCAGCATCAAATGTTGAATATTTACTAAATGTACCACTAGGTATTAGTTGTAGTAATATAACTATCATATTTCACAGTGATACTGTTGATTTACATCTCATTTTGCAAATACATAAGTTTAATCAGTAAGTCTGATGCACTCTGACAATGCGTTGATTCCATTCTGTGCATACTTGTCCACATAGTTGGGCCACTAGCCACAAAAGCCCAATTAATACATATGTTGCTTGTGTTTTGGTTCTTTTTCAAGTATGGGTGTTTTTCCCTGAGACATTTTAGTCATTTGTCTCACATTTATATCAAAACCTGTCATAAAACTATTCATTAGTCTATATATCTGACTGAATTGATTTAATTTTTCAGTTATTTCAGTCTATGACTGAAAAAAAGCAGTTTCAAATACTTGTCAACAGGGTTTTGCTGTTAATGATCTGGTTTCTGTTTTGGTCTGAAATCAAAATACTTTTAAATCAGACTGGAAATGAAATAAACCTGGCTGACATTATTTGACATTATATTGTTCTTACTATGCTATATATCAAGTAGATATTTTCTTGTCGTAACTAGATCACTTTTGATAGTTGTGTGCTTGCTCTTGTCAGGTTGAAAATCTGATGCAAGATACAATTGCTATTGGTGGTGCAAAGTGCTGCAAGAAAAGCAGCTTACACGAGATTTCAAAGTACAAGTATATTGTACACTGGCTCCCAATGTGTTATTCACTTATGTTGTAATGTATACTGTGTGAGTCAATTTAAATAAGATGCTCATCCTCAGTGTCTCTTAAATGTAGCTTATCTTTCACAATGTTCTGATTTTTACTGCTAAAGTCATGACAGAATCCAAATTTTTTCACACAATAATGCAAGGGCTCGAAATGAAATTAGTACTGCAATACCTCAATTTTGCAGTTTTCAGAAATACCTGCTTTGCAACATCACACGACTAAGTCTGAAGCTTTTTAGCCATTGCTGGAATTTAAATGATTGTTTGATTTTAGAGGAATCATTTAATCCTTACAGTTGCAAAAATTTATAAATATATTATTTCTTTTTGTTTAAATGTGATAGTTGGTTGCTCTGAATTTCTTATCAAGTTGTTATAAAATTGAATAGTTTTGAATGTGTTAAAACATAATATCATGCATGTAGTGAATCAGAATAACATGTGTCAGTTGACCCATCTGTTTATGTAACAAATTCATATAAAATGCTGCAAAGTAGGGATCCCTGATTATATGATATAAGACAACTGACATCCCTAACATATCTGAGGTCACTGAAATAGTTAAAGTCATGAAGATAGCAGTCATTGTGTTTTCAAACTAACTGCTGATGACTTTTATGGTCTTTTTTAGACATGTTTTATCTGTTATTATGGCATCATTGCAATTTTTCCCTTCTGCTCGTGCTGATAAATTTATTACAAACATTAATAAGATATGTGAAAAATATGAGAATTTGTCTGATACAGACAATCAGTGTCATATTCTCACAGCATCTGGTGAGTGTGTTCAGTCATCTGATGATCTACTTCAAGATGCAGTTCCTGATACAAACAAAGCTCTCATGTCTGGTAGCAAGACTGTGCCTTGTTCAGTTCCACCAAAGGCAGGCCACAGTATTACATCTGATGACTGGGATAATGTTAGTGTTGTTTCGATTTCTCACATTAGAGGTGTTGCTAATGTATGCAATGAATTAGTAAAGCAGAAGCATCATAGGTTGTCTGGAAGTCATGATTCTTCCTCAGATTCATTTGAAGATGGTCTGATTGATTTTTTAAGTGGTGAACTCTACAAGGAATCAACCATTCCTGTTAGAGGGAAGCAGTCAAGTGCAAGGAATGATGACAAACTACCATACAATGACAGTGTTTTGAAACCAAGCAATCAGCAACAAGGTTTAAAACATGACAAATCTTACACACCCTCATCAAAGCATGAAAACTTGTTCAAGGAATCAGACCTGGATGAGGATACAAATTGTTCAAAAAAGGATTTTCACAAAATGAAGCCACATGCTTTCTCAGATGTGACTAGCAAAAATGTTCAGAGTGATCTTTTGACGTCAACACATAAAACAAGATGTGTCAATTTATCAGAATCCAGAAATGACAAAAGTAATGAATTAACTTATTTGTCCTGCACCAGTAAGTCTAGTAGGAGTATACCAGTTGATATTTTGACAACGATGCATACAACAACACATGTCAATTTATCAGAATCCAGGAATGATAAAAGAAATGAGTTAACTCATTTGTCGTGCACCAGGAAGTCTAGTGGGAGTACACCAGTAACACCTTTGAAAGAGATAAGATCACCTTTAACTAGGTTATCCCTGCATTCTCCCCTAGCAAATTCTGAGGAGTCTGTTGCTCCCTATTCTGGAGAATATGATGATTTCTTGACCAGAGACGATTGTTTTTGTAAATTTTCTGCATCATGTCAACAACCCTTCAAAGAAACACACAAGGATAGCTCTTGTATCAGTGTTACTACACAACCTCAGATGAAAACAAAAAATGATGATTTTACTGGCAGAAATAAAAGTAATTCCAACAGTTCTTTTCCAAAAAGTTTCAAACCTGTTGTAGTCTTGAAGTCTGTCTCATGTGAAGATGATTTAACTGAGGAAACAAAAGTGGTGGATGTGGTTTCTGACACAGAACACGACAAAAGTTTCAGGGGGGTGAATGAAGAAGTGTCAAATTGTGTCGAAAGTTGCAAATCAATTTCTGCAGAATGCAAGGTTAAACAACCTCAAGATAGCCTGCCCCAAAAGGAAAATATCTCACATCAACCTGAAGCTTGCACTTTCCATTCTGAAAGAACCCCCCGATGTAATGCCACTGTATCAGGTTGCGGGAGTGTAAAATCGAAAATGTCTAAACGTCATGTTCGCCAAATTAATTTTGATGATTGTGGCAAAAATAAACATGAAATTAGTTCAGTAAATGACTCGAAAGATAAAATTAGCAAGAAAATTTTGCAAGATGTTTCTCATGCTGTCAGTGCACATTCGCGTGGATCAGACTCAAGTACATTTTTTGAGCAGATCACTCCAAAATCAATATCGTTTGTTCCCAGCACAATGAAACTGCGCAGTGGTAAATTCAAGTCTGGATATTAAATTTTTGTGTGATATGCTCCGCGTGGTTCGTCATACTTTGAGGAAAAGTGCACGTACACTATATGCCGTTTTGCTTCGTGAGCCAACTGTTCAAATTTCATTGTGCGCCTTTAAGTTAACTTGGGAAATCATGTGTTCGTGTTGATCTATAGCAGGCCTGCATAACTCAGAAAGCCCGAAGGGCCAAACTGATCAAGATAAATGTTCCGCGGGCCGCAAAAGTCTATGTGGCTATACACTAATCTGGAAAAATTCTGGCATGAAAATCAATTATACCCGAAGCCAGGCTTTTGCAACATTTTCTACAATTGAGGAAGCTCTCGCGGGCCGTATGGTGTGCAGGCCTGATCTATAAGGGGTTCTTGAACCAGTGGCGATTCTTGAATTAAAAAATTGGGGGTCCACTGTGGGACCAAGGGAAAACTAGGAGACCTGCATAAATGTCTCTCCTGCATGTTGATTTTCCGTTGTTTTGGAGATTATATTGCTATGATGAACCCTATCAAACCCTACACAGTCTTGTGAATATCGTTAAACATGACCTAGCGTTATTGTTCACTAGAGGTACTTGAACCCCACTAGACGCAATCGCACGCTTGTAAGACGCAATCGCACGCCTACTGCCATGTCGAATATTCTGTGCTAACCATGCGACTCTCACAGCACTGCACATTGAAAACAAAACACATTTTCCATACACAATTGCGCCAGTCCCACATAAACGAAAACAGCTGTGCGAAACTAAAAACCAGCGTGGGACTTCGGTGATGCAAGGCCCCTAGGCTGATCCATTTGTGAGGCCCCATCTCCGACTGTTACGAGCAGGGATGTAGTGTTAACAAAAAAGGTGCGGGAATGCATCCAAAAAAATAGCCATGTTAAAACAGCTTTAAAGCCATTTTAAAGCAAAACGTGAAAAAGGTGTGGGAACGCCGTTCCCACCCCGCTACATTCCTGGCTACGTGGGGAAAAATAGAAAAGCGCCAAGCCGAAAATGACGATATTGACGCTCTGAAAGTAGTGTCAATAAATAATTCTAAATCCTTACTAGAGTGCCCCACAATCACTGCGCTTGTTGCAACTTTTGACGCTAAAGCGTTCAATGACACGGAATTGTAGAAATCATGCGTGGCTGGGGGGACAAGATTATTAATTTCGACAGGCGAATCAACCAAAAATGTCACGGTGAAACTTTTAACAAAACACATGACTCACGTTAATTCAACATCAAGACACCACAAGGGTGACGCAGCCGAATCTGATCGCAATTTGCTTTGAGCACGAGCAGCCACTTTGTTTTGGAGTTAGTTAGCTTTTGGCTAGTGTTAGTAGCTTTATGGAATTGTTACTGCAGTCTGCGCACTTTCTCTGATCTTGGTTTTAGTCTTTTTCGTCATTTCACTTGTAAGCTTTTGCTTACAGATTTGCTGGACTGAAGATGCGTCGCTGACGCGAAATCGATTTCCTAGCGAAGCAAATTGCGATCACATTCGGCTACGTCACTCTTGTGGTGCCTTCATGCTGAATTGTGGATACGTGCAGTCAGAATCATCGCAAGTTATCAAAGCAGTGCGTGGCAGGCTGATTCCTCTGGCTTAACAGCCAAACCTGGAGACTTAACAAAGTTTCACATCTCTTGTGAAACCTGTGCCCAACAGTAGCATCCAAAATATAAAATTTTCTATAAACCAAATACACTGCTTATATGTGTGGCAGCAAAGCACAAGGGTGTGAGCACCACGTTGCGACTTGCTTACCACGGCTGTAAAAATCTCGCACACACGAGCGAAACACGTCAAGTAAAATGCACCCAAATGTTGCAACCAGTGGCGTAACTGACGGGGGGAGGAGATATTTTTAATTGTTTACTGCGCTCTGTTCGGCCTTGCTGGATTCGATGATTGTAGCTTTTTATTTATTAAACACGTATTTCAATGAGGGAAGTGTAAATCTCACATCCTTTCGCGGGACGGTTTCTTTACAATCTGAAAAAGTAACAAAATGTAAAAACTGTGCCCCTTTTAGCTGACATTTTGGGATTTAGTATTCTTTTGATTTGCAGTTGGTTGTTGTTTTTTGCTTTTTATCTCCTTGGGGGAAGAGTTCTGTGGTTGCCATTTGGCAAAGTGACTTTTGCTTGTCATTTAAGCTCATCAAAATCTTCTCTGATTTGCTTAGCATGGGAGCAGTACAAACTTGCACAAGTACTCAGAAATGATTGCAAATGTGTTAATGTCTTAAAGTTCGCTCAGAGAATTTCCAAAAAACGATTCAGAACAACAGTTAGCATGTCGATGGACATGTGGTATAAATGTGAAGCTGGGAACATTTGAAGCATCCTTGGGAAGCTAGTACAGTGTTAGCCACCTGGTTACGCTGTGAGAAATACGTTTTTGGTACTCAGTATTAACAAATTCACAATAGTTCTTTCACTCTTTTTTGCGAACTGTGCAAATACAACCACAGGTAATTCACTCAGCTTCAAAATCATTCAGTCCTTTTCTGAAAAAGGGCTACTGACCTGACGAATTTCGTTGATTGGCTACAATTACTAGAAAGTACTACACTCAGATATGTACAATACACTGATCATCGTATCACGATTCATCAGCAAAGCTAGTACATAGCCTATAAAGGAGTCGGATGTCAGCGCTCTAATGGCAAAGTCATTGAGATATTGAAAAAAGATTCTCCACTAATGACTAATGTGGAAGCATTCCCGCCTTTCGAGCCGAGAATTAACTCAACCAAAACATATATTAGTTAGACAACTTGCAGGCCCTCCCAAAAACTAAGCTACACCACCAGCTCGTATCTTGTTGCAGTAGGGTTGGTTGGGACAGCTTACTGTGTGTAAATACATTATATCATAGCCAGTGGCGTAACTGACTGGGGGCAGTCATTATATCATAGCCAGTGGCGTAACTGACTGGGGGCAGAGGGGCAAATTTCCCCCCTGGCAAGCAGAATGTAAAAGTCGGTCTTCCACTTAACTTATATATTCAGTTTCAGCATTCTTTTGGTTTTCAATAGGTTGTAGTTTTTGTGTTTTTCGGATAATTTTCCGGTGATTTAGGTTTTTAGTGTAGCTATCCCCTTCCGGTATCACCATCATTTCTCAGTCTTTTTTCTGAGTGTTGGATATTAGACCCCATACAGTGACCACAGGGCGTATCAGCCGCACTCCATACCCCCAATTGGGGGGCCACGCTGTCACAAGGTCCCAAAATTCAGTCCCGTTACCACTTATCTCTCCAAAAAAAATCTTCGGCTTCTTAAAATATGAAGCACTAGAAATCACTGAAGTTAGGGACCCTTTGAAACAAAAGTGATTATTTTTATACATTACAATTACTTTGGGCCCCATAAAACCGGGGGGGGGTGTCAAATCCCTTGCTTGCATTCCCTTAAACACACCGCTGTATATAACGCTGTCAATTATCTTATATGAGAATATGAAACCGACTGAACACGCTCTGCTTCATTCGATATGCGTGCTTTCTCACCTGATTTGCGCATGTAAACACCGTAATGCAGTGGTTTCAACCGGGCTGCCATTTACAATACTCAAGGGTGCCGCGAAATAAGACATTTTTCAATATATCATTAAAAATACATTTTCAAAATGCCATTAAATCTTAAAGCAAATTACTATGGATTCACTAAGCGTTTCGGGGGCCTCGCGGTCATTTATCCGGCCCTGCCTACATGCCCAGTTGCATACATCCAGAAGTCAGACTTCCACTTGATCAACGTGTTTTGTGTAGTGATTGTTGTGAAAAAATGTAAGGAGTGGTGGGGCACATAGGACTACGGGTACAGTCGTCTTTTTTAATTTATTCAAAAAGTTGAACTTTAAAGTTTCCATGGTGATGTAGTCTCATACCAGACGTAGTATTAAAGTGAATTTTTTCTTGATAGGCAGCCGTTGTTAGGAATTACAGGGCAAGGTGTGTTTTTGCTACCCAGAAGTAATATAAAATCGCATTTAGATTTGGGTTTTGCCCACGTTAATCAACATCTTCTGTTCTGAGTTTTTGTGACTTTGTAGTTAGAGCAGTGCAACATTATTTGATAATGCCAGATTTTAAATTCTTTGAAGTTGAGCTGGTACTTCATTTTATTTTTTAGATATGCATGGGGCACATCTGACAAAAAAATGGGCGCACTCAACACATTGCCACTAGGTCAGTCTAAACAAGATAAAGCTTGAGGAGTTATATTGGAATGCTATACAGAATAATTCTAATCTATGAGCACTTTTAGGTTTATTATGTGCTTTGAGGCACATTGTAATTGTATGGTAAAGCATGAATTTCAGCACACTGCATTGGTTTGGTTCAATGTTTGGTAATCATACAAATTTGCTTTGCCATGCAGTGATAGTGGGTAATTAGAAAGTGAAAAAACTGGAGAGGCAGTCAGCAAGTGCCTATTTTACATGGGATATCACGCAAACATTATGCAATGCATACAACCCAACTTTTTATCGACCGGCCAGGTGTACCCCATGCTCCTGTCGAGTGTGCCCCATGGCACATTCGACAGAAAAAGTACTCTTTTTAAAGTGATTGTAATTTTTTTTGTGAAGGGCATTGTTTTCATGATCTGGCATGATATTGTGCATATAGCGTTGCTGTATTGTGTGACAAATTTTGAGCTTGTTTGGACTGGAATTAAAGTAGCAGTAGTTGAAAATGCAAAAAAGTGTCGAATGTACCCCACCTTAACCTACTATATCTAGCCCAGGGAGAGCCAGATTAAAAGGTAGGGGGGCCCGGGGCATTTTTACTGGAGGGCCCCTATGACGTAATTCATGACGTCATCCTTTGAAAAAGTTGTGTTTTCGCTGATTAGCAAGGTTCCCGTTTGTTTTTTCCGGTAGTCGAGAATGTCCTTACTCAAATTCACATACAGTTAGCTCCGAGAAGGGAATTTGTGATATGGATACTAGGATGTATTTTTACTAAGAAAAAAGATTTCACAGACTACAGAGTGACTCAGCAAGAAACAACATTCACCCGAACAATAAGCAGAAACCTGAGGTTACAAACAAAAACACCGGAAAAAGAAAAACGTCAATATGGCCAGCCAGGCTGAGTGTTAAACTGGTTTCCAAGCTAATGTCTTGATTTTTCAGGTGCTCTGGTGGTGGTTAACGTTACTGCTTTAACGTTGCTGGTTGCTTTAACCACTACTTTAACGTTGCTGTTTTGTTAGAAAAAGCGATTCAGTCGCGGCGTTTTTGCGAACACTGCCAGATCCTTGCGTTGTTTCTTCTTAGAAGCTTTGCGCTTTTCATAGCTGCTGATGTCCTGATGGCATTACAGTTTCGGCATCGCGCTAGCTAAACATTGCAATCTCGTTTTCTGCTCTTTCGTTCTACGAATCGACTGATTAAAAC
>JGI24158J21664_10014554_pt1 | contig 10314 bp, 7 predicted proteins | sample Ectturendosymbi3_FD_21664 | JGI IMG/M metagenome (IMG submission 21664) | reverse complement strand
AATGGTTACCCTGGTAGGGGAGGTTGGAACTCAGGACGAGGTAACTGGAATGGAGGAAGAGGAGGCTATAATCAGAATAGGAATAATTGGAACCAAAATAGAGGATACGGCTATAACAACAATAATTGGAACAATGGATACGCAGGACAAGGTCGTGGGGGTTACCAAAACCAAAATCCACCATATAGGGGAAACACACGTTATGCCGATGGACAAAATTTTGATCAAGGGCAAATTCCTAACAGACAAGCATGGGAAAATAATGCAGAAAAGGTTAGGCAGCAAATAATTCAGGAGGGACGACCCAAAGCCTCTTGGGCTGAACCACCACCGCCGCCCTCTGATGATCAGCCAGCAATTGCAGCTGACCACGCGGAGGCTAACTTTGTGCAAGGAATGAATGCCAGTGAACGATGGAAATCTGAAACGTTAAGACCACCATTGATGTATGAGCAAGCCATGGCGCAGCTAGCTGACACAGCACCTATGCTACAACCAATGGACTTGCCATCGGTTGATTTTTTAGGACAAAAGTAGAAGACTTGAACGTAGAAGCGAATTATCTTCAAGTCTCAGAAAAACCCAAGCTTAAAAGTAGTTATGTGTTCATTCAGGATGATAAAAGGGACAGAACATTTTTGCTGGACACAGGGGCTAACCGAAACATGATAGATGCATCTGTGTTAACTCCACAGGAACTTGCAGCTGTAGATACCACTAGAAGGGTGCCTGTAGCAAATTTTCAAAGTCAAAAAGATAAACTACATTCTATAGGAGAAACTGTCGTGCAGGTCCCCTACAAGGGCAGCAATTTAAAGCTAAAGTTTATCGTCATGCCTGCACGTAGCATGAATTATAATCTAATTGGCGTCGTTGATATTTTGAAACATTTCGTACCACTCTTAGAAGAGTTGGGACAGAAACGGGAAGCGCATGACAAAGCTAAGAAGTTTCAGAGCGAAGTAAATCTGGCACAAGCCGGTCCAGAGCAACAGGAAGAGGTGTTAACAGAAGAGGAAGCGCAGGCTTACTTAGAAACCTTACCTACACCTAAGTGCCCTGATGAACCCAAACAAAAAGATGTAATGGACCAGGAATGGTTCGCCAAGGTGTGGAACTTATTTCCACGACTGCAGGCTGAAAAACAAAATTTGCAGGAAGAGTCTAGATTGCCCTATAAATGTAAGGTGGAGCTACATGAGGGTGCTTCATTATTTTTTGCACCCGTTTACCAGCTGTCAGAAAAATCTACTTCAGAAATGACGTGTTTTTTGAAAGATGCTGAAGATAAGGGTAAAATAGAAAAGGGGGAGACAACCTGCAGGAGTTCAGCTTTCATGGTGGCCAGGGCAGATCCAAATGCGGCCCAACGAATGGTGGTGGACTTTCGCACATTAAATAATCTAACATTGGCTAAAGATGCAAACTTGCCACGCACTGATCAGTTGCCTAATCATGCCTGTAGAGGTGGCGTAATGTCTAAGTTAGATTTAACAAAGGGTTTCTACCACGTGGACGTAGATGAAGAATCTAGGCCCATATTGGGCATTGCAACCCAGCCAGGGGGGTATAGATTCAGAAAATTGCCAATGGGTTGGATAAATTCATCTGGTATTTCTTTCATGGCCAGTAGCTTCGTAGTGGGACTCGCAAATCATTGGTACAATCAAGACCGAAAGAATAGGGGACTTGAAGAAATCCCAGATAACTTTTTGGTATACATAGATGACATATTATTGGTCAACAATGATGTTGAAGAACATAAACGGGCAATTTACTACCTTCTTTATTATATGGCACGCTTCCACCTGACAACTAATCTCAAGAAATGCGAATTGGGCAAAGATAGTATGAAATTTCTGGGCAGATGGATCAGCGAAGGAAAGGTTCATTGCGCATATAAGCATATAGACGCTATAAGACGAATCCCCCTTCCACAAACCATACGTGATATGCGAAAGTTCTTGGGAATCGTCAACTTTACTCGACCTTTTCTGCCAGGCATTGCTGAGTACCAACGTAGGCTAAACCAGGTTGGATCAGGGGTCCCAAGGCGAATGAGTAACAAAACTAAAGTAAATTGGACCAAACCGCTGATACAGGATTTTGTCAAAATAAGAGACATGGTGATGAAGGCGGTAGCATTGAGCACGTATGATGGCAAGAAACCCTTATATTTAGCCACGGATGGGTCCGACTATGCGATAGGAGGGATCCTTTATCAGCTTACAGATAAAAAAGAAGTCAAGCCTCTAGGGTTCTACAGCAAATCACTAAATAAGGCGCAACAATCATACGGCGCTGTAGACAAAGAGCTTTTGGCGCTGGAGGGAAGTGTTAAACATTTCCATTATCTCCTTGAAGGAAACCATTGCACGGTCTACTTGGATCATAAACCACTGGTCAATATTTTGGGTTCTAAAAACTGTAAGCTACGGTTTCGTAAACTTCGATTGTTGTATCTCTCAGAATTTGACCTAGACATCCAGCACATAGATGGGGTCGATAATGAAATTGCAGACTACCTCAGCAGGATAAAATTAAGACCAATTGACAGGGTACAAGCGAATGTGGCTGAACAAGGCAAGGATGAGAATGAGGAAGAGGTTTTTTTGCAACCAATAAATAAATTCTCCAAATATTTAACGTCAGATTGGTTGAAGAATATTCGAAAGGCGCAAGCTCAGTTAATCCAGCATAAGCCAGAACAAGCATATTGGGATACTAGAAATGAAGTATGGTTGATAAAACATGAATTCACAAGCCCTCGGTTGTGGATACCAGATGAAAGTATAGTGGAAACGTTAATAAAAATAGATCATGATTGGGGACATTTTAGCTGGAAGCAGACATATCAACGGCTAAAACGATTAATTGTGTGGCCTAAGTTGCGCAACAAGATTAAGAAGATGCTTGACAACTGTGACGTGTGCCAACGTGTAAAAGCATTTCGGAGAGCAAAATTAGCACCTGCACCTTTTGAAGCACCACATGAGCCATTTGCCGTAGTCCATGTAGATCATTTGCACATAGGGAGAAACATAATTCTTCCTAATGTGACCGAATTACTAACAATTATTGACAGATTCACGGGGTTATTGTTAGCAGTACCAATCACCCATGCAAACTCTGAACAATCGGTTCTAGGGTTTTTTAATCATTTCATAAGCCATTTCGAGATACCAAGGGTCTTGGTTAGTGATAATGGGACCCCGTTCAAGTCACGACTGTGGGAAAGATGCATGGAAATCCTAGGAATCGAACATAGAACAATTTTACCTTATAATCCTCAATGCAATGGGAAAGTTGAAAGGGCTCACCGCACTTTGTTAACAATACTGCGTGCGCAAGAACATATTGACAAATGGCCAGTATATTTACCCTTTGCGGTCCTTGCAGTCAACTCTTATTTCAACTTGGAAACTAATACATCCCCTAGTATGAGGGCATTCGGAATACAGGTCAAAACACCAGGAATGCCAATCTTTGATGAAGCCCAGCCATTAAAGCCACCACAGATAATGCCTGTTGGACCCATAAGTATGAGTGGCAGCAACTGGGAAGATGCAACGTGGGCATACATAAAGACAATGCAACGGAAACATAAGCTTGCACCATTACTTCATGGACCTTACCCGATCATTGCAAAGGGACCTCGAGAAATGACACTTCAAATTGGGTCGCAACTTCGCAAGGTTTCCTATCAATTGCTGTTACCAGCCAAGCCAAAGGTTAAGCCTTTGTTACCAAAATCAACTGTAGTAAAAGCCCGCTACTATGCTAACCCTCGATAAAAAGGGGGAGTTATGATTGACTAAAAGGGGGAGTGTAGCTTGATATTAAATCAAGCTAGGTTTATTTTCTTTCGCTTGGTTATTTTTTTCTTTTTTTTCGTCCTTGATCAAGTTAATTTGGTCAGGTCATTAATTGCGTTTCTTTTAATCCCCAAATAGTCAGTGTTTTGCAGGAATTAAGATAAAACTAGCAACTGTTTGTAATCCACTAAGTGAAGAAATAAGATAATAAGTGAAGCAGGATGTCAACGCCAGCGACTACTATACAAGGACAAACGTCCGTTTCTGCGATATGGCAAACAACTGAGTCGAAGGCTTTAGAGCTGTTGGCTCTGGAGAAAATTACGCCTCATCTTGGCACATTGCGAGAGATGCGATGGGGGCAAATAACTAAGCAGACTTTTGATGAGCATCCAGGAGTAAAAGATAGTGACAAACTGCGGTTGATCTTTAGACGAGCTATGAAAATCGGGAAAAGAGATATAATGATTAAAGCCGCGGTATCATTGACAAAAGTTGTTAAATATGGGGAACATACAAACAGTTTAAATGAATTCTGGGAATGGGTGGATAAGAAGTATGGAAAGTCCCGTGAAAAACAACAAGAACGATTAAGCACCTTTACTAAGGAAAATGTAATTGGGGGAAATGTGCATCCAGTGGATGCATTAGAAGAAGCGTTGTGGGAACATGACTTTCAATGGGAAGACATTGAAAGTGATGCAAAAATCCAGAATATACTATTGAGCACAATAAGGCGAGACGTTAACTACGTAAAAGTAGAAGAATTAATGGAATTAAATCCGGCCAATTGGAAGAATTATCTAGACCAAGAATGGATAAAGCATGCAGCATCGGCACATCAAAGACAGATGGGCTATACCCGGAATTGGGAACGAACAGCTTTCAAAAATGGAGCACGCGGAAGCAGGAGACAAATAAACGTTGATTTTTAGGTAAATCAGGAAGTAAGGATGAAATAAAAACGTGAATGATTGAAGGTACGCAACTAGGAAAAGCAGAATAGATCCTGAAAGAAGTCAGGGGATAAGGTAACGCTAGGGTTGAACAAGGCCCTGTGGAAGATTAAGAAAACGCTGGGGTTGATCAAGGCCCTGGGGAAGGTCAAGGAAACGCTAGGGTTAAGCAAGGCCCTAGGGGAGGACCTAAGCAAGGTGATGACAAGGTTAAGCAAGTCCTTGGGGAGATCATGAGACTAGCTAGGAAACCAAAATAATATCCAACAAGAATAAAACAAAGAGAGAACCATGCTGAGAAATATAGGAGAGATACTGAATAATTATAAGTTAAAGAAACAATGGAAAAAAATGGAGAGTAGGGGTAACGCGAATTAGCTACTCGTGAAACCATAAGACTAAAACGCTGCAGGACGGGGTTAAGTCTAACTATTCTCGATTATTAATGAAATGTTGATAAAAATGGCCATAACAGTTAAAACGGTACGATAATTAGCGCTATAGGTGAAGGTATAATATACGGTACAAAGAGTGATAAGTGTTATATTATATATGCAGATGTCAAGAAGAAATGAAGAACCAAGAGCGCCGCTGTTCTTGGACGAACCCAAGCAAGAAAAAGAAGACACAAGAACTTTAAAAGAACCCGCACATGCTGATGTATATATCCCACATAATGAGACAATGTTACAGACACGTTCGGGCCGAACAGTGCGAACGAATCAATTTGATGATATGTTGTATTATAAATAAGTTATGGAGGTTGTATGAATTCATCGTATAGCAGAATGTGAAAGCACACTATATCCAAGTATAACAGTTTATGAATCATAATAAGTGAAAAGACTAATGTGGAATGTAAAAATCAAGTAGAAGTGTTATTTGTTGTTATTGTTGTGTCATGATGAAATAGTCATTTGTTGTTTGTTGTTTTGTCATATCATGAAGAAATAATCATGAGTTTTTGTAAATATAGGAAAACTATAAGGTGAAAATGATAGTAAGTTTGGTGTTGTTATTTGTGATCTTGGCGGGACCTGTAATTCTTGGAGCAACTGCGCAAGGATCACCTACCGAGACTTTTTATGCGGGCCTAATCAATACTTTCTATGGAACCAACCATACAGGCAGGCCTTTGGAATGTGGTCGTGATTGGACATATTATCATTATTTGGCTACACAAATGCTTATCCAGATTATTCTTACCATAGGCCACATAATGTTATCAGTGACATTCTTCGTGAAGTTATGGAGACGTGGTGGAAAAACGTTACATTTGTGAATAAGAATGGGTGTGATCATTCAGAAATACGTTGAACAGCGATGGAAAAGTGTTATATTTTTGATTGAGTCTTAATGCAATATGAATATGTCAAAGTGTAAATAAGCGCCAAAATTGTGTTACAGGAAAACTAGGGTTAAGATAGGATAATGGCATTGAATGTGGTGACTGTGCCCGCGGAAGTACAAGAGAAGAGTGCCAAAGTGGCAAGTTATTATGAAAGCGAAGACTGCAAGAAGTTGTTGTTCCGATTAATTAATAATTTACAATATGAACAGACGGGAAAGGCTATAATGGATAGTATAATAATGACTGACCTCTCGGCAAGAAAATTCTTTGATCTGGTAATGTCTGCCTGGGATGATGAAGACAAAACCTTGTCACTATACAAGACAAAGCAAATTACCGACATATCCCGGTCGGTCAGTGAGTTACAACAAGATGGGTTTGTCGGTCTTCAGGACAAACTGATGTGCATGGGTTGCGGAGGAATAGTCTTGGAAATTCCAGAGCATTGCACTATGGCTAATGTACATGCATGGTTGAACCCGGTCTGCCCAGCGTTTCTAGGAGAAGAACCCGATATAACACAGGGCATGGAGTTGGTAGAATGGCCTGAACTGGATCATCCAGCAGTAAAAGAAAGGTTGTGCAAGTTAAAAGAGAGTTCTTTCCATTTGTATAGCAAAGAACACTGGACAAAAGAAAAGCGCAGGGAAACGTGGGAAGAATACCAAGATGTAATATCCAGTATAGTAACCGATAAAGGAAAAGAGGAACTAGCAGAAGCCGGATGGTATGTGGAACCGCATATCACAGCCCGCACCGTGCGTTGTTTTTGTTGTGGGATAGAAGTTCGACATATGAGGAAAGATGAATGTCCAATGATGACTCATCTTTTGGCTTCACCGGCATGTCCTTATATGCATGCCATTTTGGACGAAGAGGACATAAAAGCAATATTTGCTGGACATACACAGGAGGTGTGTGTGAACCACTCCGGGAGTCCGGCAGTAAAACAATACTTCCAGAAAATATGGTTTCAACCTCATATTGTTAGTTATGAGAGGCTGGATTGGAACAGGCGGTCTACCTATCTCCAAAAGGAAACAGACAAGGAAAAGATGCGACTGGTAGCAGAATGGTTAATAGAGCAATGGTTGTGTGGATATAGCGAACCCGTACCTCCAAAGAAACGGAAAATGACCGTTACTCGAAAGCATCTCATGCGACAATATCTGTGGCAGACATGTCTTATAGACATAACTACACGGGCAAATACTCCCAGGATGGGAGTTGCTAACCAATACATATATACTCCCAACTGGAAACGAAAGGAGAGGCACCAACGACGATGGGGTGCAGGCACCATGTTCAATCGCGGTGCACCACTAATTGAAGGAGATTGGTTGATCATGCAACAATAAAAGGAATACTATTTGTATTACAGCATTAGGAAAACAGATAAACAGTGAATAATTAACAATGGATGCAGAACAAACTGTATTTGAAGAAGAAGTGAGTAAAGCAATCAGCAAAAGACAGCTTGAAGATGAAGAAAAAGAATTAGAACTGGAAAATAAAAAACCAGATCAAGGAGAATTAAGTGAAATGGTTTTGGAAAAGACGGACCTTCTGTCTGAACCACCACACGTTGATCCCGTGGTTACCCCAGCTAATGGAATAATGGACAAAAAACAAAAATATGTATCTCAGTTCGAACTCGTCCTACATGGGCGAGGAATATTATTGTGTGAAACTTATTATGAGCAAAAATGCATTTGGATAGTACATAAGGGATGTTTTAAAATGTATATACCTGTACGTCAAATGCATGCTCGAAGTAATGAATGGTATGTGTACCCAGCAGCAAGAATATTTGCAGGAGCACATGCATTGTGCATGAATTTGGAATTAAATCCGAAATTACGAGCAGTTTTTTCACCTAAAGATATAAAATTGGAAGAAAATTATTTGCACATAAAATATAGAAAACAACGACAAAAAGGGGTTGTATTACCTGCAGGCATGCTGCTGGGATACTTGTATATAAACGAACCATGGATGGAACGACCTACTAATTATATAACTACTACACCTATGTATTCCATTAAGTATGCCCGATAAAAATTACTGTATGATGTACCGTATTGTCATAATACTTAAAAGTGTACAGTCATCGTAATTAGAGCACTTTTATGTTAACAGGAAAAGAAAGAAAAAAGCAATGAAGTTAATAATAAGTGTACTGGTATTGATAATGCGGGTAAAAGGATTGCCTTTTCCCGAAGATATGTATCATACACTAGATCCAGCAGGATTTCAAGATCTGCTGACGGGAAATGGATATGAAGTAAGAGAATTGAATAACAAAGAAAAAAAGATAACAGCCTTGGCTGATTTAATGCCATGGGAATGCCCGGAAGCGGGAGAAATGCAAATACATGAATTACCTGATTTAGGACGGGTAGCTGTAAGGGGACGAACATATACACAGGCTCATTGGCAGGGAGGAAGGTATTATGCCACAGTTGCTGATTATGATAAAGCATGTCAATGCCCAATTCTTTATAAAGTAACCTGGAGACCATTTTGGGGAAAATATAAAATATTCAGTCCAGAGCAAAGGGGTGGACATGTTGAGGTAGAAACTACACAGATAAATGTAGCAGACGAAAACGAATATATAGTATTCAAAGAATCTGTGTCGGAAATAGCGTTTCATGAAAGTGATATAGCAACAAAAGGTAAAGAAGATGCGAGAATATATGATTTACAATTGAGGAGATTAGGTGAAAGATTTTGGGGAAATAGAGTGGCAAGGAATAGACATTGGAGGAAGAAAGAAAGGGAACAGGCTGCGAGACCACCACCGGTAGAAGTAACTCTAGCCGTACCATTAACTGGAAAACCCTTAAATGAGCAAGAGAGGAATGAAAATAATGCAGAGGAAGAGAGGAGACGAGTAAGAACTAAGCAGCAAGAAGATAATTTAAAATTATGGAATGCAGCAATGGCAATAGGAGGACCACCTGTAAGAGGATTTGGAAGAGAAGTAGGACCAGCTAGGAGTGGAAGTGGATACATGAGTACAGTAACAACAGCATTAAGATCAACAGGAAATTATATATATGCAAAAATAATACTGGCGGATATAAAAATGCAACTAAAAATGATAGATTATATGATTAATGTATTATATGAAAAATACCAATGGGTAGAATGGAAGGTAACTTTAATAGATAAAAATGAGGTAAGTAGAAGATGGAGAAATGAGGATAGAGAAGAACCATGCCAAATAAGTGAACAAGAAAATTGGGGAATCAAGTATACCAGAGGAACTGGAGGAACATTAAGAGTTTGTGATTATCATCAATACTCGTTAACCTTAAATGCAAGTGAAGAAGGCCTTACTATGATATTACCAATAGGAAAGTTTGAACCAGCGGATCCTTCAGAAGATCATAGATATGAGTTATTTGAGAGAAATCAAACAGTATCATGGACATTTTTGGATGCATACATGATGCATCTTTATTTATTAAAGGTAGAATTTAAGCATGGAGAGAGAAGAGCAAGACCCAATAAAATATGGGCCATAATGAACTGGGAGAATGTGAATAGCAGGTTTCATAAAACATTTTTGGTACCTCCACATTGGAAGTTGCATAGAACAACAATAGTAAAGAATAGAGTTGAGGAAATGTGCTCAAGGGATGCATATGTAGAAAAAATAAGAATGTTAAGTCTAGAGGAAAGACCAACAAGAGGATCAGAGGAATATATGTGGTTACAAAGGATTCATGAGCAACAGCCAGATCAATGCGAAATAGTATATAAAAACAGGGGCAATTGTAGAAAATCACAAGATTACGGATATTGTAGACATGCTAACGGACCAGTGGAAGTGGCTATAAAAAGACATAGAGTAATTCCAGATGTATATAATAATGAGTCAAGAATAGCCTATGGACAACCTTGTTTTTTACATAATAATTATACCCTAAGTGAGAAAAGGAAAGAAAAAAGATTTTTCCTTACGCTACTATTCTCTGCAATAATGGGAGGAATAGTAGAAGCATCATTAAAATCCGCACTAGATGCCCAAATGGATAAGTATAATGACATATTGAACAAGAGACTAGGGGCATTATCTGATTAAATGAACAAGGGTTTAGGAAATTTAGCTCATAGGATAGATCAAATAAGAGAACAGCAGATTAAAATGCAGCATGAATTATCATTATTGGCAAGATATACT
>JGI24158J21664_10014553_pt1 | contig 10314 bp, 6 predicted proteins | sample Ectturendosymbi3_FD_21664 | JGI IMG/M metagenome (IMG submission 21664) | reverse complement strand
ACAATCTGAGTCTTTTGATACTTTGGATGACCTGCTGGGGTTTCGGGTTCAAAAGTTATGATGTAAGTTAGTAAAAATATTTGACTAATTAGCTAATTAGACAATTAATTAATTTGTTTATTCATAACTTTTCAACCAGAAATTCTAGAAAGTCGATCAAAGGCTCAAAAGACTCAGACTCGAGCCTTGTTTCCAATGAAAACTTCAGCGAAACACTTTTGCCTAGTGGTTGGACCCTAGGCCAGGCAATATGAGTCAAAATGACCCTAAAACTACTTCACTTATGACGTCAGTCACAAAAAATCTGCACCTCCCAACCAAAAATTTTTTTTCCAAGTGCAATCTACTAGACTGGCCTGTCTGTTTGAGCCCTTGAACAGTTCTCTAGCGCGATCGCTGGAGGAGCTAGGGCGTTGGTAAGGCAACCGAAAACTGCTGTTTTTTAGGCCGAAATTGACTTACGAATATATCGTATGCCAGCTCTAAAGTGTTAATTATTTCGCTTATTTTAGATCATAACTTTTGAACCAGAAAAGTTATGAAGTCGATCAAGGGCTCAAAAGACTCAGATTCTAGCCTAGTTTCCAATGAAAACTTGAGCGAAATACTTCCATCTAGCGGTTGGGCCCTAGGCCAAGCGACGTGAGCCAAAATGGCCAAAAACCTACTTCACTTATGACATTACTCACAAAAAATCTAAAACGCAAAACCAAAAATTTTCTTTTGTTGCAGACTTGCTGAGTCTTTTGAGGGTTTGAACAGCTCTCTAGCATAATTGACTAAGGAGTTATGGAGTTGCAAAGTGGCACGAAATTAGCAGCTCAAAGCATGATTTTTAGGTATGATATATTCGTACACTGGCAGCAAAGGTGTTAATGCACTGTTTGAATCTATGAACTACTCGCAAAGAAAACCTGAATGGCAAAATTAACTAAAGAGAAAAAAAACATACACAAACTAGCATGCCGGAACATCACATAAAAGAATATAGATTGTTAAAAACACTTCCAAAATTTCTAACTACATATTATGCTCTGAAAAGTGGCTATATTCCAAACACTCAGAGACAAAAAACAAATAGCACATAAATAATAACTTTCTATATAAATCTACCAACATATATGAATAAAACAGAAACAGTGCAGATATGAAAATTTAATGTGCACTATCATCTTTAGGACTCATCACAAACAAACAGTCATACTAAGCAATATGTCATACATAATCCTTTGGCGTTCCACTGCTAATCGCAGCTCTTCTTCTTCTTTCTTCTTTTTCTCTTCCAAGGCACTGCGTTTACTTAGAGCTCTACCAAAGATGTCAATTTTTTCAGAGCTGGTTGACCTAGATCGTGATCTTTTAGAACTTCCATGGTGACTGCTTCGTTCTCGTGATCTACGCCTTTTCCTATCTCGATCTTTGGAACGAGACCTGTCACGATGTTTTGACCGATGCTCACGATCTTTGCCGTAATTTTTGTGCTTGCTATGCTTTTTTCGAGAATCCACAGGACTGGGACTTCTTGACTTAGACATTATTGTTACTAGGTTGTAACTTGTAATGCTAAAGACTGCAAAATTAAATGAAGTCTATTAATCAAAGAGCAAACACACTGTTGTTGTTCATTTCAATTGATCTGCTTTGCAAGATATTGTAACCACAAACATTGTATAGTATTTTTGCACCACACATGTGCTTTTTTTGCTGAGACATTTTGGTCATTTTTTTCACTGAGACATTTTGGTCAATTGTCCCATTGTAGGATCAAAACTCACCATAACAGTACATATATTTTCAGGCACTGTGACCAATTCTTCTAAATTTTTTTCAGTCATTTAACTTGTTTGTCACTGGCATGCAAATATATCGTACCTGGAAATTGGCCTAAAATCAAGCAGATTTTGGTGGTCTTATTAACCTCATGTGATTGCGCTAGAGCTATTCAAACGCTCAAAAGACTCGACAGGTCTTTAAGTCTGCAATGAAAAAAAAATTTTGGTTTTGGGTTTCAGTTTTTTTGTGAGTGACGTTATAAATGAGGTATGGTTTTGACCATTTGGCTCATGTTACCTGGTCTAGGGCCCAACCGCTAGACAGATGTATTTCGCTCAAAAAGGCCAAAAACTACTCCATTGACATCACTCACAAAAAACCCAAAACCAATAATTTTTTTTTATTGCAGACTCAAAGACTTGCCAGTGTTTTGAGGGTTTGAACAGCTCTCTCGCGCTTTCGGCCCCGGAGATATTCCCACACAAAGACATGTGTAAACTGGTGGATTTAGGTTAAGAAACATTGGTGTAGACATTTTTATTGCTTTCTGTCATTAAAACAATGTGTATTGTAAGATTAAAACTAAAATTAAACATGTGGGAAAGCATACAAAAATTTCAAGACTTTCCACATTTTTAATATGCAGTATATGCATATTTCAAAAGCACTTTCACCACTAAAAGTCTATTCCATTTGTATGGAAACACTGTTCTTATCAATGAAAATATTTGATACCATAGCATTTTGTCTATCCTAACTCAGTAGCCCATAGCTAATAAACAAACAAGTAAAAATGACAAAATATGAGATACATGTCCAACAAGCTTCAGTGTACTGAAGAAAATCAGCCACAAAGAAAATACTAACAAAACAGAACCACACAATAATCATTGGCCACTTCATAAAGTCATCTAACACATACATAAAATATTTGTTCTCATCCAACTTTTTTTAAACAAATGTCAGTACTTGGCTGACAACAAAAGTAAGTGTAATATTCTACCAGCCAAATATCCATCAATCTTTCAACATTAACTTTTTTTGCCACAGTAGAATGAATATTTAGTAAACAATAAAAAATCAATCTGCATCCAGTCATGGTCGATAATTCTTAATGCTCCCAAGTGCACTAAAGGCACACTCTGCCTCATAGGCAGTACAGGGCAATGCAAAGCGCATGTGCAGCAAACACGATAAACTTACTAAGAACTTCGCTAAAGTTTAGTTTTTGCAACCAGTTTCAAAACATATCTTCATCTTGGATTGGGACTGTTTAAATCAGGGCTCGGCAACCTTTTTCACCATATGGATCAGTTTCAGCCTAACATAGTTTTCCAGATCAACCCTTAATAAAATAATGAGAGTTTGGCACATGTAAATTTATTACAACTCATATGTCATCTTGACACTCAGTGAAAGATCTGGGCCTTTTTTGCTGCAATAAGATGCACCAGCCTGTAAGGATATGGCAGTCAGTGGTACCTGTAGTGTATTCATTATGTCAGTCGTTCCAGTCACTTCTGAACAACTTTGTCCTTGGTTCTACACAGTCCAGTTACAATTTCTTCACAGACAAACACCAGACTCTGGCTTAAATCACTGCTTGCCAAAAATTACTGGATCTCACTGTGTAACTCTTCATCATTTGTAGTCTTTACAAGAGTCACATACAGTGGAGATGGTGCTCTCTGCAACACAACTTGCAACTGGTTCAAGCTATGTTGCAATTTTTAAGCCTTCCACTCTATTCTCTGTCTGAAATTGTTTCACTGCATTTCAGAATAATGTCATTGTACTTGTTAACAATGAACTGTTCAATCAAAAAATGAAAATTTAGTGGGAGTGCCGCACTCCCAGCCAGAATTGCAATCAGTGCCTATGTCAGTTTTTCATGTACCCTTCACCTATTGGATTAATTTTTTTTAGGTAGTGGCTATGGATCTGCCTGGCATGACGCGGTTGGGATAAAATGTTGAATTTCTTGTCAGTTGAACAGCAGCAACCTCATAGCACAGTGGGTATGTTTGAAGTCTAGTATGCCAATGGTTTTTGGTTCTGCGCTCAGCTTAGCGACTTTCATTTTGGTAGTGTTGGTTGCACAAGTTTCCCAACTTTTCTCTTCATATTCACACTTTAGGTTTACGTTTCGATTTTGCAATTAGGTATAGGGATTAGGTATAGGGATTAGGTATATGGATTAGGTATATGGATTAGGTATANGGATTAGGTATAGGGATTAGGTATAGGCGTTAGGTATAGGCGTTAGGTATAGGCGTTAGGTATAGGCGTTAGGTATAGGCGTTAGGTATAGGCGTTAGGTATAGGCGTTAGGTATAGGCGTTATGTTTAGAATTTAGGGTGAGGTTTTACTACATTTCTACTAAGCCTAGTGCACTCTCGTTGTGCATTACTGTCATGTTACAGGTGGCGGATTAATAAGGTTTCAAATATCAAGGCCAACAGGCGGACCTGTAGCCACTGCCTTTTCTTATTGTTACCGTTTGGTAATCTGTTGCTGTATCAAAAAATCAAAAATATCTAATTCACTGTTATGATTTTCTCCCTTGTCTGTTCAACCTTGTTTGGGTATTTATATGTGATATGTGGGACATATATGCAACTGTGGTAGGCTTACTCCATCATGGAACCAGGGTAACAGTGTTGCTTCTTCATGGTCTGTGTTAGTTGCTGTTTGCCTCTGCTGCCTGCCTTTGTTCTATAATGTCATAGTTGCTACATGGCTTTCTGATTTATGAACCTCATTGTCATTCACTTTTCTCACCTATTTGCACGACTTACATGTTTATCTTTATATCTCGCATCTCTTCACGCATCGCTTGCCCACCATCATCTGTGTTATGTAAGTGAATACTGCACATATGATTTGACTCTTTTGGGTTTGTCTCACATATGATTTGACTCTTGGGTTTGTCGTTTAATTTGCCATTTTGATGTTTTCTTGTCATTGATTATTTGTTATCTCAATGATAAAACAATTACTGTCCCACTGGTACTAAAATAATTGTATGTTCTTTTATTTTTGGGTTGGCCTATAATATTTGGGTTTATGTGTTTTCCGGTCATTTTCTAACAGATAATCATAGTAAAGGTTTTGAAATTGAAAAAAAATGTGAAAAATGTTGTTTGATAGGTGTTGGTATAGAGTTCTAAATCCTTGGTCATATACACACATGAAGCTGTTTTGATCTTGTTTTCAATGTCACAGTGCAATTGAGTAATTATCCTTTGCTGATTGCCTTGTGTTATGGCTACGCCCATCATGAACAGGTTGTACTTTTTACTGTGCAAGGAGTAGTCTCAGTGTCACATAAGCATATATTATACATAAGCACTTAAGCATATGTTTTCAATGCTCATACTAGTGTTGCAATTCTTTCAGTTATATTATTTGCTTTTTCTATACGGTGTTTAAATTTCTATTTAGCAAAGGTTATGCAATGAACCGCTTCGTTATTTTATGATATTAAGTTTGTGTAAATCACTTTTATATGCTGAGGTGCACAGAGTTACTGCATATTATACTGCGTACACATCCCATCTGCTGCCTGATTTGCCCACTAAGTCGAAATCAAAGAAACAATTTTCCCATTCTTTTAATAAATGTACTTTATTAATGTTTTAACATTCTTCTATTTTGGAAGTTTATGTTTAGGAAGTGGCTACGGAACCATCTTGCATGATGCGGTTTGAATAAAAGGCTGAGTTTGTCACTCAAGCAGCACCATTGTGGTAGCGTAGTGGTAGCTTTTACTTATGCTGTGCCAATGGTTTTCGGTTTGGCTCTCACCTTAGTGTCTTTCGATTTGGTAGTAGTAGTTGCACATTTCAATTCATGAGACCACTTTTTCTTTACTTTTTTCAAAAGTTTCCAAAGTTTAGGTTTTGAAGTTAGGGTTAGCATTAGGGTTCGTGTTATGGTTAGGTTTAGTTTTTACGTTTAGTACATTTCTACCAAGCCTACAGCACTCTTGTTGCGCGTTGCTGTCACGTTACAGGTGGTGGTTCAATAAGGTTTCAAATATGAAGAACCACAGGTGGTTCTACAGCCACTGCTTTATGTTTAGCCCTCCAACTGTTGTGCAACAGCTTATGCAGCCATCAGATTAAAATGTGATTCCTGGCCTATGATAACAAAGAAGTGGACCACGCAGATTTTTACAAAAAGTTAACTGGGCCATGTAGTAAAAAGTCGAGAAATACTGTTCTAACACTTCAACTGATGATGTAAGATGTGAAATGAACTTTCTAATTCAACTTTGCATCAGTGAAACTCCCTAGATACTTCAACTTCCAATATCAATATCATGTTGCCATGAAGATGTAGCAAAAATGGTGTGTGGGTTTTCCAGGTTGGATGAAATAGCAAATAGTAGTTTCTTGAGAGTTAATTTATTGTGTGAGATCCATTTTTTAACACAACGAAGTTTATCATCAATTTTTAGTGGATCAATGATATTTGGACATGACAAAACTAATGCAGTGCTGGATTAACAATAGTAGCTAATGTAGCAATTGCTACAGGCCCTGCACTTTTGGGGGCCCTGCTGTCCTTTGTGTTGAATTTGTTGTTTATCATATACAAGGGTAGATATTAGAATTTACGTGCCCAATGCAAACTCTCAGAAAGGGGCTCCTATATTTTACACATGCTACACAGAAACATTATTCGCTGAATACAAGTTAAATTTTTATTTTGTTTGGAATTAGCTTCTATGTAAAAGTAAATTTCACATTGTAAATTGTTTGAAATTATTTGATTTTAAATTGTTCTTTGTTACACATTAACAGAGCTTACCATATATACTTAGTATATAAGCCGACCCTTAAAAAACTACCCCAAAATGAGTTTTTGCAAAAACTCGCATATAAGCCAAAACCCAAAATACCATGGTGTGTTGTTTGGGCTAATAACAAGATTATCAATATGCAATGCACTGATGAAGGTTCATTATCAACGCATTTGTTTAGGAAACAATATTACCAGTAAGTTAATAATGAAAAGAATCTGATGTTATATAATGACTGAATGGTAATATTGGTGTTATTGCATGATCTGAGAAGTGGCGTCATGTCACTTCATTTGTGTGAGATCAGATTTATGTGTGCATAAGCCAACCCTCTAATTTGATAAATATTTTTAGTTTTAAGTCAGCTTATATGAGAATATATACAGTAAATGTGGCTCCAGAGCAGTGGTTCACAAACACTGTTTTCAGAACCGCATGTGACTCCCAAACACCCTTAGTTTGTGCAGCCCTCGGCAGTCTTTTAATAAAACCTCTAATATTTTGAGCAACAGACTTTGTTCCGCTACAAAGCAAAATGTGTCAATTGGCTTGTGTTAAAATTTCTTTAGTGCGGCTCTCTAAAAAAGTTGTATGTCTGGATTTAGATCCGTTCAATGTGAACTTTGAGAACCACTCTTCTAGAGTGATAAGCTTTTTAACAAAACAATGCAAAAACTAAGTGCAAAACTCTCAAAATAGACCCCTTAATGCATCTCTGAAAGCTGGGAGCCTGAGGCAACCGTCTTATTTGTCTCCCTTAAAATACTAACCCTAGATTACACGTATAGAATTTTTTCAGTCCAAAAATTCACTTTTTTGCTAAATTTGTCTTAAGCAGTTAAGCAAATGTTTCATTGAATGCTTTTGCATTGGACTACTGTGATTTGAAAGTTCTACTATTTTACATTCATTGCAACTTTATGAGATCACTCAAGCAGAGGCCAAATTGCAGAAACTTTCAGATATTGCTTGATTGCATTGTTATGAATGGCATTTGCAGAAAATATTATTACATCGCATTGACCTGCTCTCTAATTTGCGTTGACCAGTGGTGCCAAGCCTGGGGTTTTGCCCCTAGACCTTGGGATTTCAATGCTTTTCTGTGTTTTTTCTCAAGATCTGGAGCTTTTAGGAATTAACTGCATACAGCAGTGACTTAATTAAGACAAGTATGATTAAACTTTATTTTTAGTGTAATCTTTCTTAATCTTGTTTTGTTAAGCAAGGTTTCTACGCAATCTGTGGCTCTTGGTCTCTGATTGGTTGGCCACCCCTGGTATAGAACATGAACTTCAATGTGAAATAGACAGTAGCAGCGCTGGATTTAGGGGCGTCCAAGAGGCTTGGGCCCAGGGTCCCCCACCATGTTTGTGTATAGCCATATGTACATGTGCATTCCATTTAATCATTTTTATTAGCGAGGAAATAAGTTTGTTTAAAAACGCTATCGGTTGTCCAGACGGCAGCAGCTTCACTTGAATGTTGTTTGATATTATGACGAAACAACTATTACACATATTGTTTTCCTGAAAGTCGGTCAGGTACTTAAATCTAGTGAATGCAAGGTCAAGCCACGTAGAACACATTAGCTTACATCTCCACTTGTTATTGGTATATTTTGCATTTGCCTTAGTTAGATTAGCACAGGTCGCATATGAATAGCATCGTCAAGTAGGGCTACCATATCCTTTTTTGGAGAAGATGTCCACTTTTTTCATGAGAAATAAAATAATCTCCGAGGATTATTTTATTTCTCATTCATAATTGTCAAAATAACCTCTTTTTTATATTTCTTATTTTGCATAGCTATAATCAGTGGCATAACTAAAGTTTTATCTGAGTTTACCATAACTAAAGTTTTGGTAAACTCAGATAAAAGGGGCCTAGCACTGGCTATTTGTATGGTGTCCACTAGCCAACACTCACAAAAAACTTGAGAAATGATGGTTAATCTGGTTATAGATGGCTAAACTAAAACCTTAAATCAGTGGAAAATAATCCAAAAAACAACAAATGTACTGAAAACCAAGGGAATGCTAAAACCGAAATATAAGTTTAGTGGGAGACCGGTTTTTACATTTAGATTGCCAAGGGTCAATTCGCTCCCTCACCTCTGCCCCCTGTCAGTTACGCCAATGGCTATGATATATTGCATTTATTACATGCAGTAAGCTGCCCTACTTAACTGCAAAAAGATACAAGTTGAAGTTAGGAGGTCATTGTAATTTCAGCATGTTGCAGCCTCAGCCTCTGTTGCTGCAAAGCCTGCCTGAATGGCACTGTTTTTGTGCTGGCACTGTGCAAAGCAAAGGTGTCCACAACTGTTGCAATGTGCCATACTACTACGCTTAGACGTCTTTACCCAGGGCCCAAAGTCAATCCATCACACTTCCTGCCATCCTCTGTCAAGCCAACAGGCTCCAAGGTGGAGGGGAGATTAATGTGGGTGATGAATGACCCTTCGAGAATGGAAGTTTTCTTCTGCAGCAGAAATATTTGGACCATTTTTCTGTTGCTCAAGACATACTATAGCGCTGCTGACACACTCCACCTCTTACTATTTCAGGTTTAGGTATCCATTTATTAAATTTTATAATGGTTTTCCTAAATGCTCAACAATGCTGCATGATCTGGCATAATCATCCATGGTACTTTCTCGTAGGCTATGAGTCACCTTTTTTAATCAGTACTTGGCCAACACACCTAAGCATCAATCAAGTTTTCATTTAAATGCAATGCCACTAGCATTATCAGTTAAACAATATGAGAATAACAGTACGTATTGCGGGTGTGACTACAGTGAATAATTCAGGGATTGATTCTCGTTGGCCTACTCCACGGACCACAGTTGTGACAGTTACTGAGTAGTTACAGTAAGTGCATTTAATCTGTGAAGTACCAGCATGCAGTTTCTGGAAATATATTGAAGTCATTGATACCTCAAAGTTTTGCAAAAGTTGATTTAGCCTGAATTATTAATGCCGTCGAATGGGTGGCAAACGCAAGGACTAATCTGTAAAGTTCAGCAGGGAAGGCTCATTGCGAGGTCAATTCTTTCACAATTTGACGCCATTACAGCGGAAATGACGACACGCGAAATCAGGCGAAATTCTCAATCTCATGCGCGGAGGGAGTTTATTCACTTCGCTTGACTTAGCCAATTTAGATTGAATAGCCTTATACTCACGATTTTCGTGGACAGGATTTGACTCTTGCTACGATGTGATGTTTCATCTCCCAATGCTTGCAACATAACTTCATCTGACTCAAATTGTAATGATTTTCGAACTCCTCGTCAAGAATTTAACATTTTTTGACTCGAGACATCATACTGTGAAATCCATAGATTTGTAATCACTTGGTCAAAAAAAAAAGAAAACAAAAAAGCAACGAAAACACCTGATTTTCTTTGAATCGAGTGTGACTCAAAAATAAAAACTTATGACTCCAAAAATGTGGCTAGTTACGATGCAATCTCACCGCAGAGCTTCAAAACTCAAAGTCCGATTTCACCAACCTAAAAAACACGTTCAAAAAATCTGAAAGGCTATACCAAGACCAAAGCTATCATAATATCATCATGACCAGTCACTGGTCAAGCCCATGTGTGCAGTGGCGTAACTAGAGGTTTAATATATTTTATTTTATTGCGGACTCATGGTCCATATCACAGACACAAGAGCACAAAAAGTGTTTTGCTGTACATCAGCACACATTACAGAAACGGTGTTAG
>JGI24158J21664_10014552_pt1 | contig 10314 bp, 7 predicted proteins | sample Ectturendosymbi3_FD_21664 | JGI IMG/M metagenome (IMG submission 21664) | reverse complement strand
TAAAATTAACCAAAATTCCACTGATTTATAGTGTTTCACGTCTGAATTTGGGGGTCTTAGATTTTTGTTTCGGGAGGCTAAGCCCACCAAAGCCACTCCGTGTCGACGGGACTGAGCCGGCGGGTCGCATGCGGCCCAGTCAAATGTTTTGTGCGGTCCAGTTTAGACTTTCGCCATAGTATAAGCAGCCTACATACTGAAAACCTGTTCTTTTGATAATCTTAGATTTGAAATTTTTAGTGCAAGTGGCCTTCACTCTTCAGTGCCACTTTGTCAAGTCTGTACTACCTGCTGACAGATTTCCGTAGGTCCACTGACAACTTGGAGAACACTTTTTGCTAGTTGTCTGATTTCTGCCCTTGTTCCATTGACAATAAAATTTTCGATGAAATAACACTTGCCGAGTGGTTAAAGTGCCAAACAGTCGTTACCATTGCAGTTAGGATTCGAACGTTCTCAGTACATTAACTTAACCTGAATTTAGAATGCTAAGATCAAAGAAAGCCATTCAGTGTGCGACCCTCATTAATATGCTATTCAATGGACCCGCCCTGGTTAAGATAGTGGCATAATTTTTGGCTTAAAAAGCAATTTCGGTTGGACATAGCTGGTCTATTCCATCATCATTCTAAAATCACCATGCATTCCATCGCAGCAAGATGAATTGATTGCACCGCCAGTGCAAGCAGCTTTGATAAGATACACCAAGACAATCATAAATTATTCGTTGCTAAAGACGACGAAACAAGTCGTTCAAGCTAAATCCTTTCCTATAAATACCAGCACTTAACAAGCTAGCACACATCGAAGCGAGCAACCTGGAAAATATTCACATAGTAGATTGTGATATTAAAAATTGTGAAAACGTTTTCGTACTAAAATTTCCAGATTTGAAAATCCTGGCCGTCTGTAATCGCATTTTAACTTGCAAAATAAAAGCTAAGTTTCGACAAATCGAGCATGTATTGACCAAAAGAAAAACATATCCGTTTGACAACTGGAAACTTTTGCCAATGGCATCCTTTCTTGTCTTTCGCACATTTGTCATTTTAAACAAAGAACGACGTTTAGAACTATGAAGGAATAAAGAAAATGATTCTGTTCCTGATCGCCACTGACAATTGCAGAAATAGGTCAGCTGTGGATCATTCAAACAAGTACTCTCCACAACGGGGATAAGCACGGAAGCGATCGGCAAAAGTAAATCCGAAGGCAATGATTACCTTTAATAGACCTTTCAAAAATGGGCAAAAACTAATGAATTACAGTACAAGTATTTTGCTTTAAGCAAGACTCAAAAGCAAATCTAAGGCCTTGTAGGCACTGTGCGATTTATGATTGCCAATGGAAAGATAACAAAACATAGTACAGTACCATATGTTTCAAAAATAATAACAAAAAATAAAACATTTCCACTGAATGAAAACTTGGCATGCACAAACTGTGAAATATATGAGAGCACTTACTTAAATTTAGATATGTGCAAGTATGAATTATTGAATTATTGCTAAAACAAGAAAGCAGAGCCCAGTTGGCTGATTCCTCGAAAGCTTCAGAAAACCTAGAGCTCTTGACTGTTGTCAACTATTATGACATGTTTCCGATTTATTTTCATACATTGTGTAATTTATAGCTATGTCTTCTCAAAAGTTTACGTGCAGTGCTGATGTGTTGTTGTTAACCTCAAGTTTAAGAGTGACATTACCAAAACATTAGCTTTTCTGCTGTCATGCATGGGCGTCGTCCGTAGGGAAAATGGGGGCCTTGCCGCCCTTGGATTTTTAAATTTGTTAGTTTGCTATTAACAATTATGTAGAAATATGCTTCATCTTTATTTCAGAGTTGGTAAAATAAAATTTCACCACTCTTGGTCCCCAATAGAGGAAATCGTTTTCCTCTCATTGGCAAAATCTTACTGACTCCCATGCGGTTATGTTTCTGGGTTGCACTCATTTTATGATAACAGCTGCAACTCCGTATTTCACCACAATCGTTTTCTAATCCTCAACTTCTTGCGGTAAGGGAATGGCCCACGAGGCAATCAAACTTCCGGGATCTCAATATTACCAGTATAAGCCTTGGAGTTTGTTCACAAATAACATCAGTTTAACTCTTGGTATGTCATGTGTATTGCTTAGTTGTTGCACGGTGTGGAGCTTTCATCATTAAAAAGATGCACCTAACATGTAACTACCTAACTCCAACAATGTGACCTTGATTTTCATTAATGACCTTGTGTCATTAAAAGATTGACAGTTTTAAGTGTCATTTAGCAGGAAACTAACCACTGTATGCTTGAAAAAGCACGAGTTTGCTTTTCTCAAGCAACCAACTCATACAAAGTATTTAGGCTGCAAAGTCTACATGCGATTTATGCAATGTTTTCAGGTACAATTGGGTTCATGCCCAAAGCTTCAGCTCTTCCAGATTTTGAAGCTTATTTCAGAAATATTCATCTCAAGGACCGCAGCGGTGAAAACAGTTCATTAAACCCTTGGTTTGCTCCTTATCTCAGCAAACAGCTCGGATGCGATTTGCAAGGTATGTTGGTATGCACTGCCCAATGTTAGCCATCGCATTGTTTTGAATCTTTCCAGTTTTATATTTTTGTCTTCATGTCAATGCTTGGCTTCTTCAGCGTAATAAGTCAATGCGTTGATCCTCAAAATTTGGAAATTTTTTCTGTAAAATCTTTGTGGCAACAGCTAATACCCATTACAAGTTTCAATTTTAACAACTAAGGTTTAAGCAGCAATGTAACTGATTCGCTTCGTGATCTCGTTTAACTGTTGCTCACATCAGTGGTTCATAACCGTGAGTATACTGACTTTCGTTGAGGCAAACGCCCTGCAACCCAGAGATGCGGAAAATGGTGGCAGGGAAATTACTTGGTCTTTTGTGTGAAGTTCTCGTGGAACTTTGTAACACGTCATGCCAACTACTGGCACAAAGTTAATCTTAATAAGCTAAGGAAATATGTGTTTGTGTACATTTCTGAGTGTCATTATTCGCCAGTGTTAAAAGGTACAAACGGGGCACAGATTTCGAATTTCGTATGTGCTATACACAACAGAGTGTTTAAAACTCGTTCAAAATGCACGTGCCCCAATTATGGCCTTGTCAACATACTGTGAAAATCGATGCGGTACTGATGAAAAATTTATGTCCCTTGACATCCGATACTACAGTGACTTTCCCAGAGCATTTTATTCAAGATTGTTGGATATTCTTACGGATGAATAGGTAACGAAACAACGTCTGCTGTTGTTCTTTCTGTGATCGCATGTCATCATTTTGATTATGTGATGCATATTGTTTTGACAGCTTTGTGGTGAAATTCTCATCCCCCATTTTCAGATCTCCATTGGACCTTCTACATTTAATGCTTTGTTTACATTTCTTTTGAAAAAGGAGTGCAACATTATTTTAGTCACAAGCAAACTTTTAGTATCAAAGCTGGTTTCATGATGATTTAATCGGTGCATAGCTGAAGTTGAAAAGAGGCGATCGTACTTGCTGAAATAAACACTGACAATGACTTGGTGGAGAGTATCATATTTGCAGCTTTTACTGTATCATTCGCGACGACGTTCAACTCCTTACAGCACGCAGTGCGTTAACTACAACTAAAGGAATACAGTTTTTGTTTGATAAAAGTTTGTTACGGTTCCATTGCAATATTCTTATCAAATGAATAAATAAATAAAACAAGTAATATATTTACATTATGTGGACTTTGGCTACAGAAGCTTCCAGCATGAGGGATGCATCTGGAAAGTCCTTGGCACCGTTGCGAAGGCGATTTGACATCACACTTTAAAATTCAATGCTTTCCAACTTGTGTGTTGATTCACGAACAGCCAACAGTGCGTGGGAACATTCAAACTGTGACGAGATCGCTTTCGAGTTTATAATGCAATTTTCTTTAATTTTGCATTGAATACATATCCATTGGCTCGCAGTCACTTTTTTATCTGTGAACTGAGAGACACGCCTTTAAGACGCTATCATTATCTACTAAACATTGCAAGGCGCAATTTCCACGTCATTTGTAGTAATTCTGACCCCTTCAAGTTATCGAGGGTTCAAGAGCAAGACATGCGTTGGGGTATGTCGGTAAATAATGTAAAATAGTTTCGCTGGTTTTCTCTCATTTACGAGAACCACAGCTAGAAAGCATGTCATGTAACAAAAGAAACCCATAAACCAATTCGTCTTCATCGTAAATGCTGCAAAATCATGCTGTTTTGCAGCACATCGTGACTGAATAACTGCTACAAATCGATTATTTCGCAATTCAAATAATTGTTTTTGTGAAAAGAAGCATTCTTAAATCGTTGAATGAACTTTTGGCAGCGGAAGCAACATTCGGATCTTCGCAGCAAAAAGTAGTCTACATATAATGTCTCTCTTTAGCCTGAAAAATTCAGAGAAGCATTTACTGACGTGGTTCGAGCGCGTCGAAAAAGAATCGTAAAGAGCGCGTTTAACTGGGTTTTTATTTACATTCCATGTGACCTGCAAGGTATTATTTTCGTAGCTGGTTCCAGACAGCGTTTGCGTTTCATATACTTACACATTCTTATTTGAATCTTTGCCGAAAACAGTTTCTGCCGCTTCCAAGGTACATAGTTAATGAGGGCTTCTACAACTTTTCAACATACCATTGTCTGGACAATTTTATTGATTACATTGCTTATTGAGGGCGTCTTTCTTTTGAACCAAATCCAAGTTAAGTTAATGTTCCAGGTGGCATCAGGACAATAACCACCTAGACCACTGGCACCGAGGCACCTGCCACCGGACAATTGCCACCTAGACAATCGCCCCACACGACAACCGCCATCCAGGAAAACTGCCATCCGGACAACTGCCACATGGGACAATCGCCATCCAATTGCCACTGTTGCAGTTTCCAGATAGCCGTAGTCCTAGAACCATTCTTGGTATAGCGAAGTGCGCTCTGTTGCTCTCCATTGCTGACATATCGCGTGGAGCTGCGCTGTTACCTCCATGCCTTTATTCTCTTTATTTTGAAGAGTAAGCCATTGCAATTCGAGGAACAGGTGCGGTCAGCACAATATCTCACCAAAAAGTGCATGGTACGAAAACGCGGGATGAGCCTTCGATCAACCTTCGGAGCTATAGCACAATATTCAAACAATAAGTGATTAAAGCAAAAAGACCTTATTACTACAGTAACTTTTGCAGGAGATATGATTGTATTGTGTCACGTCGTCACTCCCACACGCAAGGCGCTAGACTTTTGACATGCATTGCAGCAAAGAGAAATACATAAATACATGAAAGAAGACGAGGATATATACATGGCGGTAGCAGAGAGTATGCGCTTGATGGCGCTAATACATTTACTGCACTTGATGTGTGGAATTACGCAGTCAGTATTTAAATAATTACCTCACAGCAAGGTCACATTTTGATTTTGGACCTTCGGTAGACATAGACAAGTAACAGATCTCGAATTGGTCGTGGGAGTCCAGATTTAGAAAATATGTTTTAGTTGTTAGTCAACGAATGCAAGCAGTTTTTACCCAATGAGATTTTTCTGGAATCAGGTCGTGCTCGGCGCCATTCAAAGAGCTCCAGTGCTGGCACACGATCAGAAACTCGGCAACTACTTTTTTCAATGTTTTTCGGGTAATTGCTGCGGCTTTGATTTCATCATCATCTGATGCTGAGTGTAGTGAAACCTTTGGAGAGGCTGTCGAAACTGCACTCGCATCACGTGATGTTGCAGATGGCAAAAGTTGTAGGGTATGGTTTGATCTTCCTTTTATTTGCAATGTTGACTTTTCGACTTTGCTCCGCCAAAAATCCACAATCTATCGGCATTGAAAGACCGGGTTTTAAACAGGAAAAATAACATTTTCAAGTTTGTGAATTCGCAAATGCATGAAATCTTCTGTAAGTAGTTTCGTTTGAAGGTGCACCTTGGTGCTTATTGGAGTTAAAAAACAATTTGTGTGCAAAGAGATGAACTGCTCAAACTCAAGCGAATATCAAAATGTTCCAGGTTCTGCGACATCTGAACGAAACTGCACTCCAGATGACAGCCTGGGATCAAATGATTACCATTCCACTGCCCTTACGCACGTGAGAAGAATTTACATTACTTCATATCTCAATCTCCAATTATGCAGTTAAGTCTGCGTTGTGAGTGCTTTTCAGACTATAGCGCTTCTAAAATTATTAATAGCCAACATTTCCTCAAGCACGTACTTCTCTCTGTTTCACGACCTGCACATCAGAACAACAAAGTTCACAAATAGAGTGTTTAATTAACCGAATGTCACGTATGTCTTTCAGTACATGTCTGACGCGGTCCTGGTCATGGTACAAGCTCTGGATAGACTACACAGGGACATTTGCGGTGGAAAGAGCGGCCTTTGCAGGCAACTCAAGTGCACGGCTGGAACGAACGAACTTGCCAAAAAAGTCTTTCCTTACCTTAGAAATGCTTCGATTACAGGTTAGAGAGGAAACTTTGATAGACGGATTGTTCTCGTACTTTGGCTTTTGAGCAGCTGTTCCCAAACCCCGTTTTCGAACCGGTCACCATTCTATAAAATACACGGGTATGTGATGTCAACAAAAGCGAAGAATGACAACAAATGTTTTGGTCGTTCGTGAAGATGTGGGAGTGTTCTTTTCCGTATTTTGGGGATGGCTTTCCCACATCATCTTTTCGCATACACTTTTGAAAGTAAGTTATATCGAGCTGCAAAACACGATTAAAACTCATTCGTTATACTCGGAAGAAAACATCCGGTATACTCGGTTTGTACTGGGCGATTGTCACGTGTGTTTCGCAGCAATGACCAACACGGACATTGTACCACTGAACAAGGTTTTCACATGTAGTGTGATGTTTATTTTAAGGATATAACATATCAAATGCATACTACAACTAAATTTGCTAAAAATCATCTTAAGAGGAAAAGCAGAGGTTTTTTTTGCTCAGGAATTCACGGTGGACGCTTCACATTTGATCGAAACCAAGATGGCCTCCAGTCCTATGGTCTGCGAACGTACGTCAAGTTAAAGGATGAATATATCTGGGTCAGAGCAGGACTTTTCGAGGATGGAAGTAAGCCATATGAGAGATTGTTTCTTTGCTTGCATGATAGTTTCCTTCTGATAATTTTGAAAAAACCTTGCATACCTCACGAAGTTCTTTTATTGTTTCTTAACCTTTCCAGTCCCACACTTCGTTTCCATGTTCACAAAAACATCGACCCATTAAAATTCCCTGTAGAGTTACAGTGAATGTAGAGTGAAGAACAAAATTAAACTGTTCTCCACCTTTTCACGTCGCTCTAGTTTCACCTTCACCGCGATACACAATTTGGCAGAGAAACATCCTGGAGAATGATGTGGTGCCCACATTGGTGTACCGTTTGTCACATTGAATAACAGTGGCTTATCCCAGTGCTTCCTAACTGGGTGAATGGCTCTCCCCAGGGTGAATGAAATATTTGCAAGGGTGAATGAAAGAAGAAGGGTGAATGAATTTTCTGTTGCTCTGTTTTTTGTCCTTCTTGTTCTTGTTCTTTTACCCAAAATATATCAGCAATTATGAATAAAATGGTAAACTTCAAACCTTACAACATATCGTCTACAGCAGTCAGTAATTTATCACTTCAGGAAAACTGTACAATGACCCAATTAACTACATAGCTCTATGACATTCAAGTAAGTACTCTCCACGATGGATGTAGGCAAGGAATCGATCAGCAAATTTTTAATAGGAAATCGATTTCACGTATAATTACGCATCCTCGATACTGATTCAAATAGACTGCGCAGAGCGCAGTCGACTGATTCCTCAAATGCACACAGAAACACCTCTGTGATATACAGTAACAGGAATAGATTTTACCGAGAATGTCCCATGTGACAACAATGTTATTGCTGAATTTGATTTTTGTACAAAATCCACTTAAAGCTAAGTAAATCATTTAAATACAACCGAATCCGCATCAACTGTCAAGAAATCGGAAGCTACGAAAGCAACAGATGCAGTTATGCGATGTATTATTACGAGCGACGACAAAGAACCTGAAAACTACGTGTTCAGTGAGAATCATATTCCAGACCTCTGCCACTGCAAACACAATAACAAAACCACAAAAGAACGATAGGAAACAAAAGTATAAATATTTGCAACAAAAAGCCGGTTACTAATTTCTGCACTGCTCCCGAACATCAGTGATCAAGTTTTCGAACATTAGATGAATTAATTCATTTCCTCCGATGCCACCCTCAGCTACGAGTAAGCACATTTTGCGTTTTAGTTTGTCAGCTCGACCATGGGGGTCGTAAAGATTTTTTTCCTGGGGGTGGTGGGGGGCAACTCGGTGGTAACCAGAGGATAGCAACCATTGTGAAATTTCATATTACCAAATTTGAACTAACTGAAAAACATTTTTCTACAAAACATGAATTGGAAGATATCAAATTTTAAAACCCAAGGCCTCCTAGACCCCACCAGTCAGACGCCCATGAGCTCGGCCATGGACGCTGGAACAACGGTAGGGCAGTGGGGTAGCAGTAAATGTCTTGAGCGTAATGGAAGCTTATAATAAAAAACAAAAAATCAATATTAAATATGCTTGTTTCTGTTCAGCAACAATGTTGACCTCAAAAAAATAGCAGATATTATAGAAAACCATTCTGAATTTTCTGGGTGCGTGAATAGCTGTATTAAATTTGTTTCAATTGGATTTTGATCAGCCATGAAATTACCTAATTATTGTTGCCACAAGGGACATGCATTTGCAGTAGGGTGAAGGGAATACAGAAATCGATGGTAGGGGTGAACGAAACCGAAAAAGGATAAGAAGCACTGGTTTACCCCATCTTGGCCAGAATATCATACACGCTATTAAGTGGAATAAGTCATTCACTGAAACACATTGAAAGTGGAGTTGAAGGTTCACGGTTTGTTAGTGGTCAATCGTGATTTACAACCATCGTTTAAGTAATTTCGTCCGAATTTCGCAAAGGATGTTGCCTGAATCACAGATTTCTGTAAAGTATCGTATATATAAATAATAAAGACAGAGCGATTACAAAGGCTTACAGGCCTACTCAAACATACTTACAACCATAACTGGTACGCAGTTTCGCGAGCATTTGGTTTTGAACATCGTCAAAAACATCACCGGTATCGGGAGTTGAAACTCTGTTAATGAGCGACAAACCATTGCTCTATCTAATCACAAACGCTTTTTAAGAATCAGCCAAGTCACTGTGGTATTGACGCGCGAATTCGTCAGAGTGAAAAAGCTCATTACATCCATAAAAACTGAACTTGATTTTAGTTAGAGCTGCAATGAATTGATTACTGACAAGGTTTTGATGAGACATAACTTGCGGTTAACATCGCTATGAACGTATAGCAAAGTGAAACAGCCATGACAGAAAGGATAAATTACGCTTTTTTTAAACTCTATTTTAGCTCAGCATCTGCAGCAGACACAGAGACGCTAAAGGTGACGTCACTGCATACCAACGCAGTCAAACCACCAATCCATGGGAGCGTGATATAGAGCTCAGCAACGGCAAAGAAATACCCGAAGAAGTCTATCAGCGTGCAACACTTGCTATCAGTCAATAATGAAACTACGTTAATCGTCACCTGAGCACACACTGTAACCAAAGTAAACGAAAACACACGCGGCGCTGAAGCTGGTTGCAACCGGAAGTGAACGGTCTCATAACACCGTTTTATTCTGAAGCACAAAGAATCACGAAACGCATAAATCATGGAAGCTGTGACTTGACACACATTCTCGTAAATTGGAAGATATGCTGGTAGTAGACTTACAAATCGCATGGTTCACAGTGAATAAAATCAATACGCATTGTTTGCCTTGGTCTTAGAAATAGTCATATAAAATGATTGGGAAACGTCTGGTGGATACCACTATTTTATGATCTACTTTTGGTCTAATATGGAACGTCGCAATAATGTTGTCACGGTATCCTTTACTTTAAACGTAACGGAGGCCCACGAAACGCATTTTGGCTTAAATGCCACAGAAAACAATATCTTTAACTTGAAAAATATCAACCTAATCGGGATGACTAGTTTGTATGCTTCATGTTAGCGCTTTTTTCCGACTTCTCCCTCTTTAAATTTAGTTTGATCGCTGAAAAAAAATAAAATTACTTTGTAACGCTAAAATTACTGTTTTTCAGAGTTCATTCGCAACGAATCACTCTTGCAAGGAATTTTGAACGGAGTGTCTTCGATTTGTTCCACCCCGTGTCAACACCATCAAAGGAAGA
>JGI24158J21664_10014551_pt1 | contig 10316 bp, 8 predicted proteins | sample Ectturendosymbi3_FD_21664 | JGI IMG/M metagenome (IMG submission 21664) | reverse complement strand
ACTTCATAGCCTGCATTACAATTTATCATATAAGCCAAATTTTATACCTTTTTCACACATTTCGTAGAGATTTTGGCGATTAACCGGCCCCTCAATTAACCAGCCGAGTTCAACAGGGAGGTACATTCAATTATTTAGTCTAAGATCTACACGTTTTACAGTTAAAAAAAAGTAACTGTTTCGTTTAGCATTTAAATTGTTTTGTGGCTAAGCTTGTTCTCATAGTTCATACTAGTTTCATTTTTTCGTTCTTTTTTCTTTAGGTTCTTTTAAGTGTGGTGTAGGTGGTGGACGGTGGGCACTCTACAATAGATACTTTTCTTATCCGGCCAAGATTTTAGAAAAAGGTTGCCCAACATGGCCGGATAATCGAGGATGCACTGTAAATGCAAAAGATAAACCCTAACCTCAATGCTAACCGTAGCGCTTACCTAACGCTAGCCCTAACCCTGAACCAAACCCTAACACCAACTCTAAACCATAACCCTAATGCTAACCCTAACTTAGCTGTAACACTAAGACTAACAGAAACCCTAACACTAACCCTGAAACGCTAACCTAACCCTAAACCAGGGTTGCCAGATTTATTTTTTCAAAAAAGGCCAAACCTTCAGTAACAAAAGGCCAAAAACGGCCAACAAAATTGCTGAAAAAAGCCAAACACACTCCATTAAATTAATATTAAAAAGGTCAAAAAACAAGGGGTCTAGTGTACAATACAATTCGCCCTCCCCAACTTCCCGGGTGACAACGTCATTGATGACGTCATCGATTGAAGTTGGTGGTGAAAGAAGGTCGCACACCACATTTGGTGATGACGTCACTGTCACGTCATGAGATACATTTTGTCAAAGTTGCTGGCCTATACGTATCTGAGCGCATTCATTTCGGCTTGCTCATACTGCGTACCACAGCAGACATAAGTGTTAAGTATCCAAGCAAGCAGAACCATAATTATCCAGGCAAGCAGAACCTTTTTCAAATAAATAGTGAAATAAACACCTCCAAGATGTTTGTTCAATGGATCGTCGTACCTAATTTTGAGCTGCAGATTGCTTATACCTAATACGGCCTAGCAGAGATGGCTTCAGATCCGGAGTCGATTCCAGAAGGATTCTGCGTTTGTTTTTGGAGCCGGAGTCAAGCATTTGTGAAAAAACGGACCGGGAACCGGTTTCATTTTTGGCAGTAACAGGAGTCTGCATGGTCTTTACAAACGTACGTCATTGCTTCAGTACAAAATAAACATTGCTGAATTGCAGTTGCATCGATGGTTTCCAGATACTGAAAAGGAGTCGGATTCTCAAATTTAAAAAAATTTCGAACCCAGGTCCGGTGTCAAACGAAATTTCTGACCTCTGCGAAATTTCTGACCTGTTGCTCTTTGTCAATCATTTTGCTTCTAAGAATAAGAAAACAAAGTTTGGAAATTACTTTTTGCTGTGTGTTGTCTAAATTAAACATTTCGATTGGATGTCAAGTACCCACAACAAGCTAATAGTACCGGAATAACTCAAACCACTGAAAAATTTTGGACATAGTCTCAGAGCTCAATTATTTTTCTTTATCTCGCCTTAACCCGAACCCCAACCCGACACACTTACCTAAACACGAATCCCTAAGCCCTAACCATCCGTTTTCTCAGTGAATTTGACATGTAGAAAACTACTATGTGCATGAATGCAAGGCGTGAAGTCAGAAATTCGCTTGACACCGGATTCAAAACTTTGGAACAGGAGCGGAGTCGGAGTTTGAAAATGTTATTCCGGCCACCTCTACTGCCTAGTAGGGTACTTAGCTTGGTTTGCAGTTGGTCTGCCAAGATTGTTGTGTGATTGCCTGATTGGCATGTTGTCTTACAAGCTGGATAACAACTGATCAGACAGATAGCGAAAACTTTGATGTTTGATCTGCAGTTAGTCAGCCTCCGGGTGAAACTTACTATGCGATCTATCATACAATGCAATTCCTATCATTGCCTTGCAGCAGGTAAATCTGGTTATAGTTTATAAATTATCTCCGGGTGCTGGTGTTTTGTTTTGCAATTGTTAGTGTACTTTTAAATCACCCTGCATCTTTGCTTTGCAGCTGGTAAGTGGTTAGGCTGGGTATTGTGCACTTATTCCCCAGGTTTTCTGTTTAGCTGGTCAGTGTAGGTATTGTGTAATTTACTCCCAATTTTCTCTGCAACAGCTCTGTCTGACCAGCGTACAAATCCCCATCAAGTCTTGGAATGGAATTTTTTACAAAAACCAGCGTAGATTTTGTCCCTCAGTATTACTGTAAACATTCTTATTTTCTTTGAAGTATTTGGTCTTAAAATATAGGATAACAATAAACGGAGGGACGGCGGGCCGAGCGGGCTGGAGGGCCGTGTTTCCGATTCAAAATGATGAATTTTTGGCGGGCTCAACAATTAGGCGGACCGGCCCGCCCTGTTGCATACTATAGCCCGTCACCCCGCATAAAATACAATGCGCAGCCCACGGACCTACCCTATTGTTCTTCCCATCATAATGTGCACCATGCTGGCCCACCCTTTTCTGCAGCCCGCAGTCCACAGGCCAGCCGAAAATTCATGTTTTTCAATTGTGAACATAGCCCTTCAGCCCACCTGGCCTGCCGACCCTCGGTTTAGTGTTACTCTTTTTCATGTACCTGACACTTATTGAAATTGTTTTCTGCTAATATTACGGCAGTAGTTGGTGGATANCATTCTTGGACAACAAAAGGTGTGACTGATTTAAAACATTGAAATGTGAAGATTTTGAAGCATGAGAANTCTGGCAAACGTTTCANCATTCAAGTGGACCCTTAATTTTTTGGTAAGGTGAACATTGCAGCTGTAATTTGTTCAGGATAGCCTACAAGCTTTTACAGGAAAAGCATAACAATCCAGTTAAAAAAAACAAATTTTGTATAAAATCATAAACTGTTTGATTATTTGGGAAAATTTAAACTTCATTTGAAAGAACAAGATGAAAGTACCCGCTCAAAGAAAATGGCTGTAGCCTAGGTCTGCTGCCATGACACGGTTTGAATAAAATGCTAAGCTTTGTCATATCAATATTAATACCTTAGTAGTCGAGCGGAAAGTTCCCAGTTTAGTATGCGAGTGGTCCTGGGTTCGACCCTCGCCTTTGGTGGCACTGGTGATGCGTCATGCTTTTGATGGGAAAGATTGGGTTAATTCTTTTGTGTTCGTGTTTATGGTTTGGGTTCGGTTTAATTAAACTGAAGTGAATATTTTCTATGTATCAATAAGGACAACTGAAAACTACCAGTTTGATAAGTTTAGGACTGCTGGAGTGACTGGAAATGCCATTATAAACAGCCAGGGGCAGGGCGACAATCCTGTATGTTCAACCAGAGATTAAATTTTGCAGCCCTCCCGGCCATTTTCACCACGAGCCGACACTGCTGCACAGTACAAAACTACGAAGCTTACCACTATTAGCGGTCACTGTCTCGCAGCATTTTCTTCCAAAAATATCTGCGTTCTACAGTCACATGCGGCAAAATGCCTACGACCGTAACTTGAAGTGAACCTTTGAAGATTTGTTGCCTTGTTATTGTTACGCAATAAAGAGGAACGATCGAAAAATCCGCTCACAAGCTTTGCAACCTGCATCTGCAGGCGAAGTAGCGAACATGAGTAAACTGCAAGCTCAACACTTCATGACACCAGAACAGCGAACCTTCCTCTTGTGCAGTGTATCATACAGGCAAACGAACTGCTATTGCAAGTATTAAATCAATTAATCGAAACTGAACTGCTGTTTTCAGGTTTTCCGAACGTTTTTGGTTTTAGACCAAATTTCTAGGGATGCAAACGCCCGTTTCTCTTCTCTGCGGACGCCCACGGTTACAGATGAACTTGTGCCTCTTTTCATACAGCATAAAAATGCGTGGCTTGCCGCTATCACCAGCCAGTCACTGTCTTGCTGCATTACCTGTCACGATGTCTGCATTCAATAGCAGTGCTGCCACAGGCTTCTCTACAAAATCATTCGATTCACAAAAATATTCACTAGATCTGAAACAAATTCACTAGGTTTAAACATTTTTGTCGAAGTTTACAGTTGTGCTTGAAATGTTTCAGGTATTTACTTTATCACCCCAAAACCTTTTCATCATTTGCAAGTTTGTTAAAATAGATCATGCTGAAGCTTGGAAAATGTCGTACCAACAATCATCAGGAGCTGAAAACGACACCACACACGGATTATTTTAGACTAATCTGCCTAACATTTATATAATTATTTTTAATGCAGCGTTCCTGCAACGAAATGAAAATAGCGTCATGGTCAATATTGCAGCGATAAACTATGCTAAAGAGAAAAAGGTTAGAAACTCAAATTAAAAACACTTGTATGTTCTGTTGGTGCAAATTTCCAAACAACCATTCACGTAATTAATTGTTTACCAATTGAAAACGGCTCAAAAGTTAGAAAAAAGACAACCGATTTTCTTCAAAATATACTTTGCAAAAACTCACTAGACTGCATTGAAAAATGACTAGATCATTAGGCCAGTCTAAAAATTACTATGCGTGGCACCAGTGTTCAAAAGCAACAAGCGGTAAAACGCCTTCTATCGTAACTTGAAGCGAACCTTTGAAGATTTGCTGCCATGATATTGTTACGCAACAAACACCAACACCAGAAAAATTTCGCTCCCAAGTTTGGCCGCGCAAAGGAGTGAACACGAGTGAACTGCAAGCTCACAACTGCATGACACCAGAACAGTGAACTTGGCTGTTGTACAGTGTGAGTGTCATACAGGAAAATACAGTGGCATTGCAAAAATTTAATCAATTGATCGGAATTGAGCTACCAACTTCATGTTTTCTAGAAAAACTTGACGCTTAGTTTCGATCTCAAGGGAGGAAATGTCCGTTTTCCCCCTGCGGACGCCCATGGTCAGAAGTGATGACGAAATTTTTTTGAAAAATGTCCGCAAAATACACAAATTTTGAAGTCTCTAGTCTCGGTCTCGGAGTTTTTGATGAAGTCTCGGTCTCGGTCTCGTCTCGAAATTTTAACCAGGTCTCGGTCTCGAAGCTGACAGTCTCGACTACATCACTGTTCCTTATTGTAACCTGTCCATACGCTCATCTCTTCAACTTCATTTGGTGTCACCATGCATCTGTTTGGGAACATCTCGTCCATGCAACCCACCCTACTATGGTCTGTGGGTAAATTTATATCTCTTCACGACTTCATATATAAATATTGTTTTCTGCCCTTGATACTTGTTTTTGCAATGGAATATTGTGTTAAATGCATTGCTCTCTGCCCCATAACCCTTATTGTTGCTCGCTACCTTCACCTGTTTATCTGTACATGTATCAACTCTTCACCCATTGCTTGCCCACCATCATCTGTCTAACTGTTATGTTGATGTCCATTGTGTTTTTGTTTTTTTATTTTACTCTTTCTGTTTTGGTTTCTACATTATTTCTAACCTAATGCTAATGGGTCGTTTATGCTGTCTTTGGGTTGTTACTTGCTGCATTTTTTTCTTGCGGTTATAATTCTGCTGAAAACATAATCGCTGTTAATTGTTACAAAACAANTGGTGCATTTTTGACACCCTAAGCGTACACTGGAAAGTTTGGAAAAAAANAACAAAAGGGAGTCGCCAAAGTGAAAGTCGAACCAGAAAGCAATGGCATACCATCACCAGACGTGAAGCATAACCACTATGTTACGAGCAGCATGCCGATTGCATGACAAACTGACCTTTTTATTCGAATTTCGTCATGCCACAAGACCGAATCTTCGACTGGGAGCACAATAGCCCAGCCTATCTGTTGTGGCCAGAATCGTGGCGGAAAATAGACACTGCCTATTTACAAACTATAACCAGGTTTACCAGTTGCAAGGCAGTAACAAGTTTATTGGTTACGATACAAGATAGCAATGCAAAAACAGACACTGCTAATGTGGTACTCGCAACTAGGACGCCGAAAAAAACAATGATAGGAATTGCATTCAGCCATCAACTCCATCCTCAAGAGGTCATTGACCCACATCGGTCTCCCCTCTACCTTGGAGCCTGTCGGCCTGACAAATGACGGAAGGAGGCCGGATGGCCTGACTTTGGACCCTTGGTACATAGACCTGAGCCTAGTATGAGACGCAACAGTTGTGGACACTTTTGCTCAGGGCCACTACAAAGACTCTGCCAGACAGGCTAGTTTCTCAGCCATAAAAGCTGAGGACGCAAAATGCCAACATGACCTCCAAAGCAATTACCAAGACGTCAATGACTGACGACAACAATGACTAGCCCCTCCCAGACAAAATTATTGACTGCGTTACTGCCAAGTAATCCCATTGTTTTGAGTATGGCACAAGTGGTTCCACGTACGAAATACGAAATATAGAAGTAAGTATGAATATATTTAATATTTATCAGAATCTCGTCTCAAAACCCACAGAAAGCAGGCAAACAACCCCCTGGTTGAAAACCACTGCCCCAAACCCTAAACATCGTAAAAAAGCACAAAAAAGCATTCCAATCAAAGGTGTTATCTCTTCTAACTGAGCCANAGCAAATGGTGAGAGCAGAATCAACGAACACTTGCATACCAGGTATAGGCTAAGACACTCACTAACCACTCAACTATGTTCGCGTTGCTNGTAGAACTCAACGTTATATNNTATANGCACAAAGGTGGATACAGTTCGAATTGAAAAATTGTCTCAGCAGAGCCTTTGCCATTCATGGCAAAAATATACTCACATTTAGCAAATGGCCAAAATTGGCTTCAGTCCTGATCCAGTCCTATCCAGTCCTGATCCGTGCTAATCCCTGAAATTTACCCATGTTTTTACTTAACCTTTAAGTCCCGCGCCCGCCAAAACTTTGGCGCAAGTTTGCAACGCTGTAACTCGCCACCCGATTGAGCTGGAGAGCTATCCAAACCATCCTCGGATTCAGCAAGTCTTCTGCTTGAAATAAAAAAAAAACCTGATTTCGTTTTCGGTTTGGGGTTCGCTGGGGGGACCGCTGCAAGTTGGGGTGTTTTGCCTTTTTTTGGCCACCTTTACCTGGCCCTGGACCACAACCCATTGGGCCATTATTTTGACTCAACATTTTTGGGGAAACTAGGCCAAAATCCGCGTCTTTAGAGCTCTCGAATAACTTTCTAGCATATCGAGAGTGAAAATTATGGCTCATAAACCAAAAATTGACCAAAATTTCGCTCCCTTAAAAACCACTCTGGGGGGCATTTCTCCCCAGGCAATAACTCGTCGTCAGATTGAGATAGAGAGCTGTTCAAACCCTCTAAAGACTCGTGAAGGTTTGTAGTTTGCAATAAAAAAAAAACGTTTCAGGTTAGGGATGTCTGTTTTTTTAATGCTTATATAATGATAGCATGTTAATGTTTTTTTTTGCTGACGTCAGCATATTTGCCCGACCTCCCTTTAAGACCTGCAGGAGCCACTTAAATGACACACAATTTTTTTTTTAGTTTAGCTTTTTTTTGGTCACATTTCGGGACTTTGAAGGGTCCGAATGGGTTTTATGCGTTCCTGGTTCCAAGATCAAGGCCAAAAAACATTAGAATTAATTGGGGAAATCCCCCAAAAGTATTGAGAAAAGCCCCTTACCAATTAGCTGTTTTCTGGCCTAACGTTTGAACCAGAAACGCTAGAAACTCAATCAAGAGCTCTAAAAACGTCTATTCTCGCCTAGAGTCCAAAAATACTGCGAGCCAAAATATTGGCACGTGGATCAGATGATGACGTCATATAATTAACCAAAAAACATGCCCCTGTCATGATCCCATTGGCCCAAACCCACCCAACCAAATTTAAAAAAAAAATATTTATTTTAACTACACGACGCCACCAGTCATTACAGAGTTCGAACAGCTCTCTAGCTCAATCTGCTGCCGAGTTATGACTGGCCAAAGTTTGCCCTAAAAGGGCAAATTATGCCTTTTCTGAAAAGTTTTGAATTAGTTCAAGAACTGGGTTTTTGACCCATAATTTTGGCTACAGATATGCTAGCAAGTCAATCAAGGGCTCTTTAGACGCGGATGTTGACCTCGTTTTCAACAAAACTTTGAGCCAAAAGAAGGGGTCAATGGGTTAGGTCCCAAGGTCGGCCAAAATTTCAAAAACATGCCTTCTTTGTGACGTCACCTCCAGAAATTCCCCGCCGAAAACGAAAAACGTTTTTTTTCTTGCTGAATGCGTGGATGACTTGAAATGCGTGGAAGACTTGCTGAATGCGTGGATGGTTTGGATAGATCTCTTGCTCAATCGCCTGGCGAGTTATAGGATTGCAAAGTTCTGCAAAAAAGGGGGTAAACCCGGGACCCAAAGAGTTAAGAAATGACCACACATACTCCTGCAGAAATGTAAAGCGACTCCGGATCCGTTTTTTCCGAAATTTTTGACTCTGGGTTCGGATCCGGGTCCGAGAGAAAAACGCAGAATCCTGCCGGAGTCCACTCCGGAACTCAGGATCCGGTCCCACCTCTGATTTCAACATCCTTGATATAGCTGATTTTATGATGCATCACTAGTTTCCGGTTTCGTTTTTTTGTGTTAGTGCAGCCGCACATCTGTTCTTGCAACATGCGCTTCGTTTGAGCTTCGTCATTAATTGGGTGTTCAGGTGGATTGATCATAATGGGCCACACAAGCCCGTATTCGCTCTTTCCCCTTAGTGATAGTACATATAGCAGCCACATAATAAAAAACAAAAAGATTCTTGCGTACTTTATGCCCATTCTCAATTGTTGTGTAGTTTACAAATTTTAAACTGTCAACCCTGGTTGTCCGCTATCCCCGCTGCTTACCACCTGATTGACTGCTATTCGACGACACATTCGCGCAGCCTTGTATTTTTGCAGTTGTGAACTGCGCTGACGTAGCACTGAGTGTGTTCTACTCCCCTGTTTTAACCAAGCCCGTAGGCAGGATTTAAGTTTTGGGGGGCAAAATGCGTTTATAATGAGGCAAGATTTTTGTTTTTATTATATGTTTTGATCAAAATTTTCTGGGAACAACAAAATTTTGGGAGCACAAAAAACATTTGTGGAGTATTGCCCTCCAATTCATCCCCCCGTGGCTACGGGCCTGGTTTTAACGCGTTACCGGATACTTTGCAGTTATGAACTGCTCTGTTTTAGGAGACTGTTGATAATTTATGTTCATTATAGTGACACATTGTAGCTACAACAATGAGTAAAAATATGCACAGGGACGCCGGAGGGTAGAGGCATGGCGGGAGCATTGCCCTTCTGCCCTTTTAAAAGGAAGCAATGGAGGCGGAGGTGCCTTTTCATTATAGTATCATTGGTAATTTCATGGTTTATCAAGATCGACTTGAAACAAATTTATTGCAGCTATTCGGTCCTGCAGAAAATTCAGAATGATTTTCTATAATTTCTGTTATTATTTTTGAGGTCAACATGGTTGGTGAACAGAAACAAACATAATTGGTAACAATTTTTTTTTATAAGTTTCCATTGCTTTTCAACTCTTTTACTGCTCCCCTGCCCTACCGCTGCTCCGGCGTCCCTGAATATGCATGTTGTGCCAACAAACTTCGCCAAAATGTTGGTTTGCAAACGTGAATATGACGTCATGTTGTGACGTCACAAACAACGTATATCCAGTAACAAGACCACCATTCGCCACTGCTTAACTTTAGAATTTAGAAGGGAGGCATCCAATCAAGCAGTCGCCCCGGGCATCATCAGACCTCTGCACGCCACTGCCGTAGTTGCACATGCAGTGAAATGTTGAACCCAATGCCATATTTTTACAAGCATTCACTTCAGTCATGCGCAACTTTGCCGGAAGCAGTAGCCAATGCTTCGAAGCCCCAACTGTTTTAAGTTTGTCGCTAATGCTGAGTTTTTACTGAACTAACGTGGAACCGATCGATCAGGTCAAAAGCAACCTGAGCTAAATCTTTCCTAATGCTACTATAGCTTACTGGAAACAAATCATCCAAAATCAGTGCAAAACAGTGAGAAGAGCAGTTACTATCATCGTGTGCTGACGGAAGAGCTCTTGCGAACTTTTTCTTTTGGTCATCACTCATGCTAAATCAGCGAATAGAGGCAGTGGTAAAATGGTGATAGCTAGGTACCGCATCCCTTATTTTTTTCAAAAAAGAACAGCACTCCCACCAACGCAACTGGAAATTTAGCTCGCTACAGTAGCTCGCTACTGCCCAGCAGTGATGGAGTCTCGAGACTTGGTCTCGGTCTCGAGACGCGTCTCGAGACCCGTTTTTTGAAGTCTCGGTCTCGAAGGTCTCAGGTCTCGTCTCGGTCTCGAAGG
>JGI24158J21664_10014550_pt1 | contig 10316 bp, 6 predicted proteins | sample Ectturendosymbi3_FD_21664 | JGI IMG/M metagenome (IMG submission 21664) | reverse complement strand
CATCCTAAACTGAAACGTTTTTTTTATTGCAAACTACATACCTTCACGAGTCTTTAGAGGGTTTGAACAGCTCTCTAGCTCAATCTGACGGCGAGTTATTGTCTGGGGTTAAATGCCCCCCAGAGTGGCTTTTGAGGGAGCAATATATTGGTTAATTTTTGGTTTATGAGCCATAATTTTCACTCCCGATATGCTAGAAAGTCATTCAAATGCTCTAAAGACGGATTTTGGTCTAGTTTCCAAAAAAATCTTGAGTCAAAATAATAGCCCAATGGATTGGGGTCCAGGGCCAGGTAAAGGTGGCAAAAAAAGCAAAAACACCCCCAGTTGCAGCGGTCCCCCCAGCGAACCCCAAACCCAAAACGATAACCGTTTTTTTCGATTTCAAGCAGAAGACTTGCTGAATCCGAGAATGGTTTGGATAGCTTTCTAGCTCAATGGGGTGGGGAGATATAGCGTTGCAAACTCCCGCCAAAATGTTGGCGGGCGCGGGACTCAAAGGGTTGTGAGCAAAAGACACAACTGCGAGATTAACCAGCTGAGTGTCGCCATTGGGATGGCCAGAAAGTAAAATTACTCTTTCTTTGGCCGAGAAGTCGACGTCGTATGGTGGTCTGTAGCTGCTAAGCCGCATTTGAAAGCTTATTCTTATACTCAGTAAGAGTGTGGCTCAAGTGCAGTTGAATTTTCATAAATATACATTGTCGCATCACAGAAAAACACGGCGGGAGTATTGTAGAAAAACATGCAGGTGTACGGCCACATTGCAGAAAGCTCGTCGAATTACTGAAAGCCAAAGCGGTATCGCACACTGCGTGGAGCTGTGTCAAATGCGACAAGGGCACAGGTGTTATTGTCAAAGGGCCTTGGCACGCCGACCAAACAGCCCCCCTAGTTGCGCCCCTGAATGTTTGCATGGAGACTCGAACTTGACTTGCAAAATATCAAGATACTTAACCCCGACTTCCATCTCTGCTGGATCTAAGCCAGATAACATCTAGCGGCGTAAAATTAGCACTGGCGTAACGTTTGAAAGGGACACATTTCCGTTCAAAAATTCTCTATGTTTTAGAGCATGTAAAGGCTCACGGCCCCCTGGAAACTTCTTGACGCCCCCCTGGGGGTGCGCGCCCCCTCGGTTAAGAACCACTGCCTTATACAATAAATCGTTCACCCAAATGCAAATCTTCCAATTGTTTATGTAACCGTTTGTTATTTATACATGTTACTTTTGTTGTACATGGCCGACTGTACCGGATCGCAAGCAGCCTACATTGTTTGATATTGCAACTGGTGTGAGGGTGTGAATCCGGCTGAACACGTTTCTTTTCACCAATATGAGTACTTTTTCCACTTGATTATGGGACGCGAACGCTGTAATGAGCGGAAAATATGTGTATTATATTATTACATTTACTGTAGCTAATTCCAAAATTTTTATCTTCAAAAAACCCAGATTTAACCGGATTTGTCATAAACAAACCTTGACACCCAGATGGACACTAAGAAAACAGATCTGGGTGGAAAAACTAGCTATGGGAGCTCACAGGTCCCTTCAGGAAATAAACTGCAGATTAGAAGTTCGATCAACTGATTACATAACAATGATCAATACATGTCATTAACTATCTCCATTCTCTGGGTTTGAAATGTTAAACTGGGTACAGTAACTTCGATTGTCAGGAAGGAAAGCGCGCTGGTGAGAGAGTCCATGGAGACATTTGAAGTGCTTAAATTCTGGAATGTGGTAACCACATTCAAATTCGGCCAAAATGTTGCCAAATTTCCAAAAATACTTACAAAGGCCAAACAAAATATTTGCGGCCCAAACGACTTCTGAAAACGGCCAAATTTTCACAATTTCGTCGCACAAAGGCCAAGTTCCCAACCGTGTGTTGAAGTATTTCTGCCCATTTAAGTTAAACAGCAATGTGGTGTTATATTTTGCTGTATGTTTTGCGCAATTGCATTATTTGTGTGCTGAATTATGGTGCACATATGGGGAGGATAATGTATTACCAAAGAATGCAGGGACTGAGTTTCAAAGTAGGACAGGGAACATTTCCCAACGAACTTTTGGACAAGGAGGAACACAATACCTTTTGTCCCCCTAGTACAGTGGCTTGAACGTTTTTTTTGTACCGCGACCCATCATAGCAAACCGCTATAACTTCATGACCCCAGTCCACTGCTTTCATCGTCCAAACAAAACGAACATGCTAAGATAAGTTTCAAGTAGGCGGACCTCAAGAGCTTGCTCATCTCTTCTCGCGACCCCTCCAAAAATGGTTCACGACCCCTCTCGGGTCGCGAACCCCTGGTTGAAAACCACTGCCATAGTATTTTGTGATAAAAAATAGTGTAGTTGTACATATTTCGTGGTTACATTACTGCCAAGGAATAAATAAGAAAAGTGGACATTACATCACGGAAGTACCTATTGACCAGAGTGTACAGATTTACCATCTAAACTAAATATATCATATCATTTTCGTATCGAGCCAAAGTTTACCATTTCCATAATTTGCCTCCCATCTTGCCAAATAGAAAAAGTCGTACTCCGATTGAGTGAACAAGGTGACGTCATCGACGGAGACCCCTAAAATATTCTGCACAGGGGCCCCCAAAGTGGTAAGACCACCACTGGGAAAATCCTATGTTTTGCATTACTTTCTTACTTTCTTCTAATCAATATGGGAGAAACAGATGGTGATTGGATCAATGCTTTAACCAGTCCAAAAGCGACCTAAATAGACATTTGCAGTTTTATGGAAGCTAAACACTTCTTTACCTGATGCACGTGGAAACAATGATCGAAGTTCTTGGTTTGCATATTTGTTTTGAGCTCCACAGTGACGTAGTTACAGTTGCCTGTTGGTATGGTTTACGCATGACAAAATGTGAAAATAGTGCAAATAGCCTGCAAAATATCTGTCTGAAGCTGGCTGTGTGCTTGTTGTTTATGCAAACATTTTTTGTGTGAAAGGAAAATATGTGCAGATTTCAAAAGAACTAATTGTGTAATTTTGCTAGGTTGTAGTTGTTAGTGATACAATGAATGACTTTCTTCTGCTATTTGTTATAATAAGATATTTTGTTGTTTTTTTTATTGTTATATGTACACATGCATTATAAAATCCAATCAAAAGGAAATCTATAATTTTGCAAGTATGAGCTATTATTACAAGAAATCTATTAGAAGAACTGTCCCACTAGGTCCTGCTGCATCTGATGGCACTATTTTGCGATACACAACCTTTGATGGTGCTCCACAGTTGAAAAGGTGAGAAAAAGTGGTTAGAGGTGATCTGAGTGTTGTTTGTCATAAATTGTTATAATTTCGAAACTTGTGTTTAGTTTTTAGTAAGAACATTGAATGTCTAAAATGATGCTATTTCATTAAAATAATTGCTTGGTACTTTTTCACAAAATTTGCTTAAACTTATAATCCGCGCAAGTACTTTGAAGTGGTTAGAACAAAGTCAAGAAAACACTTGGCTCCATTCATAGTTGGGCTAGTGAAAAAGTGGCTATCCTTGCTGTTAAGGCCGCTGTGATGCTATCAAAGACTAACCAATACAGCCTATCTAGAAGTTAGTTAAGTAAGCGATCTTTTTGATCATACACTCTTGTGTAGGGGGGTGGGGTACAGTCGACACTTTTTTACATTTTCAATCACTGCTACTTCATTTCAAGTCCAAACAAGCTTAAATGTTGTCACACAATAACGCAACTCCATATACACAATATCATGCCACAACATGGAAACAACGTCCTTCAGAAAAACATTTACTATCAATTTAAAAAGGGTGCTTTTTCTGTCGAGTGTGCCCAATGCATTGGGCACACTCGACATGAGCATGGGGTACACCTGACCGGTCAATAAAAAGTTGGGTTGCGTGCATTGCATAACGTTCGAGTGATATCCCATGTAAGATAGGCACTTACTGACTGCCTCTCCACTTTTTGCACATTCTAATTACCCGCTATCACTGCATGGCAAAACAATTTTGTATGATTACCAAACATTAAAATAAACCAATGCAGTATGCTGAAATTCATGATTTACAATACAAATACAATGTGCCTCTAAGCATACAATTAACCTAAAAATGCTCATAGATTAAAATTATTTTGTTCTGCACTCCAATACAACCCCTCAAGCTTCACCTTGCTCAGACTGACGTAGTGACAATGTGTTGAGTGTGTCTCATTTTTTTGTCAGATTTGCCCGATACATCTCTAAAAAATAAAATGAAGAAGTACCCACTCAACATGAAAAATTTTAAAATCTAGCATTATCAAATAATGTTGCACTGCCCTGACTACAACGTCACAAAATCTCAGAACAGAAGATGTTGATTAACGTGGGCAAAACCCAAATCTAAATGTGATTTTGTAAATTACTTTTGGGTAGCAAAAACACAACTTACTCTGTAACTCGTAGCAACGGCTGCCTATCAAGGAAAATCTCACTTTAGTATTACGGCTGGTATGAGACTAAATCACCATGGGAAGTTGAAAGTTCAACGTTTTCAACTTTTTGAAAAAATCAAAAAAGGTGACTGTGCCCCTAGTCCTACTGTGCCCCACCTTCCCCAATATACTTTTTTATCATGCTGTAGCTGAGATATGATCAGTCCTCTTAAGTATGTTTGATTTGTTGAAAAACGCCGTTTGCATTCCTTGCCCGATTAAGAATAATTGAATAGGAGGCTTCATTGCTCCATTAGACCCCAGCAGTTATTCATTGACCCCTGGCCATTTGGTGACCCCCATTCGACCCCGTGACTATTTATCGACCCCTTGGAGGGTCCAATTGACCCCTGGGGGTCTATATCGACCACTTTGAGAACCACTGCCCCAGTCCTACTGTGCCCCACCTTCCCTACGTTTTAGGTCTAAATCTCATCATCTTCAAATAGTAAAACCCTACTTATGCTTTTAGAACTGTGAGTTTTGTCTTGTAATTTTTGGAATTTTTCTCACATGTTTTATGTGTTAGGTACCAGTGTGCAGTGAAAAACAGAAATGCTCAGAACGACATCAGGAACAAAACATATGAAGAAATTCGCCAAGAATACCTAAGTAAAGGAATTTTGTTTGAAGACCCAGAATTTCCTGCTAATGATCGTGCTCTATTTTTTAGTCAACGTCCAAAGATGATATTTGAATGGAAACGTCCTCATGTATGTGTGCATTTACATACGCAATTACTTGCAGTGTATATGTCTGCCTCAAAAACGTTTTATCATTCTGTTGTTGCCGTATTTGTTCGGTTGTAAGCAGCAGCTTGTAATGTTTTTTTTTTCATCTTTTGTGCGGTTTACATTCAAGGGTGGCTTAGATTGTTTTCTTCATTTCATTGAAGGGTCTCGATCACGCTCAGCCTATCTTCGGCTAAGTTTTGCGGACAAAAATATCTTTTCGCATTCGTTTCTCTTCAGCATCACGTGCACACTCCATCACAGGAGGGATTATGATGAACCGAAGGCAGCTGTGGTGGTGTAAATATTATTGCCAGGGTTGCCAAAAACGCGATACGTGCTAGTAAGCCTTAGTGTGTTAGGGGCTCAGGTGACCCATGTTTAAGATCGGCTTACAATCAAGGGCGGCTAACGTTAATTTCTTTGCACCATTTCATTCGGCTTACAATCGGGGGCGGCTTACAATGAAGGGCGGCTAAAAATCGAATAAATACGGTAAGTCTTGCTGCTAACTTCGTAGGGTATTTCCAACCGTTTTAGTAAGTTAGTTTCAAAGAGGAATTAATTAATTTTTAATTATCAATGATTTTTCAGCATTTTTACAGCAATACAGGGTGAATATTAACTGTTCAGTGCAAATGGTTAAGCATATTGCTCTGAATTCATTGAAAATATGTTGTTGAGACTCTTCAACATGATATGGCTTATGTCCCGTAGTAAGCTGCTTTCTGTTGAAAACTTACCTCTATTATGATATTGGTACATGATGTGTATTTCTACCAAATATTTTTAATTTACAAATTATTTCCTAATTGTCTTTAATTTATCAATATTTTTACCAATTATTTTTACAGGCATTGCAATTGTGCTTGAAAAATTAGTGTGAATGTGATGGCAATTTTTGTAATATAGATTGCGATGCGGTATCATTTGTAAAGGTAAAATTTTTTGATGAAATATTTTCTGTGTGTTTATAAGCTACATCTGTTTTTATTCTTCGCTGGCGATTTACTCGCATAAATACGTTGTTGTATTGCATTTTTATGCTGAACTACTTTCATCTGGTGTTGGCTCTTTTATGCAGGACTACACTGTGCACACATTGCAAAACACACTTGTTCTATATTTTAATGAATCAGAATTGTGTTCCTTTGAGCATACTGTGTATATTGTTTTATTGTCACATAATTTTTAATTTTTGCATGGTGTTTTAGCAAAATTTTTTTTCATCAACATGTTCTTTTAACTGGTGTCATATATTTTACGGAATTACACATCTTTTGTTGAAAAAACTTAGCAGTAACACTTTCATTAGTTGTGGAACTTGAAGGTGTGTTTCGTTGAAAATTTTGTGTTTATTATTTTAATGTTACAGGAAATTGCTGACGATCCTCAAATATTTGTTGATGGCGCCAGTAGGTTTGACATCAAGCAAGGAGAGCTGGGTGAGTGGTTTAATTTCTTTTTGGTAGACGCCAGGGCATAACCATTGGCATTTTTAATGCTCGCCTTCGACATGCAAATGCAAACTGACCAGTAATCATTAGACTAACTCTGTGGCGTAGCCAGGCCAAAATTTATTTCGGGTGACAAACTTTTGGGGGGCCAAAATGTTTGATTTTAGGCGAGCAACCGTAGTTTGAATCGGATACCACCTTTCAAAACATAAAATGGCTGGTTATTCTAAAAATTTAGGGGGGATGACCTCCTAGGCTTCCCAGGGGTGACGCCTGATACCTGAATGCAATGTCATGCCTTGAAATGTGACGTGCACACGTGCAGAGTTAACTGATGACTTATGATGAATATAATGGAAAAACATGCTGTCTTTGAATTTCTGTCGNACNTGGATAATGTTTTTTTCAGTATTCTATTGGTTATGAAAAACAAACATATTCCTATGGCCTTAGGAAGAAATAACTCAAGTATCTACTCTCAACGTAAGGAAATTTTTGTCGTTTTACATTTATTTGCAATGCGCTGTTTATTTCAACTCTTTATTTTGCTCAAGCAATTTAAAGAAATCATATATATGTGCGCTGTCTTGAAGTCTAAAACACATTTTCAGTGGGTATCATTGTGTCGAGGTACGAGCTAAAACAATGTCCAAGTGAAAAAAGACACTCGGGACTTGCTAGTCTCAGAGCAATTTTTACTGGGTCGTGTTTTGGGTCGATCTTTGGTATTTCTCTTCTTTAAGGTGGTCCTTCATCGTATAATGTCTTTTGCAGGCTTCAGTTTACTTGCATAGTAGGTGTTCATTTCTTTCAACCTGCTCACAAGGGTTTCGCTGACGAACGATTTCCCGTAATGCTCAGGCCGGCACCTCCGTGTGCTTTGCTATTTATATTGCAAACGCCATTAAGATAATAGAGCAATTACAGATAAAAAACTTATATTTTGTTGCTCAATCGAACAATAGTTCCATCTATCTTCTTTCTTGATGGTCACTTGTGAAGCTTACCAGTGCGAGTGTTTTTTCAGGCGATTGCTGGCTTCTGGCTGCTATCGCCTCCCTATCTTTGAAAAAAGACCTGCTATATAGAATAATACCTCCGGAGCAGAACTTCAGCAAAGGCGAATATGCCGGAATTTTTCACTTCCGTTTTTGGCAGGTAGGCAGTTTGAAAACATTCTTGATACTTTTCACCATTGATGGAAATGTTGAATGTCTACTTTTGCTGAGCTTTAAAACTTCTTTTGAGTTTGTTTTGAGTGACTTCTTGTTGTTGCAGTTAATGAGAGTACGTAGCTGTTGTTTGATGAATGCGAATTAGCGTCGATTGAGTGGTGGTAAAATGTCCGCCTCTCTAGTAAAAGGTTTGGTGGTCGATCCTGTTCTAGGACAATTGCCACCTAGAACAACACCCACCTGAAACGATCGCCAACAGGGAAACTGTCACCCGAGGCATATTTAGCTTTTTGCCATTATCTCCATTAAAGCTATTTGAACTTCACAAGGATGTAGTGTATAAAAAAAATTGTTTATCCTCTGATTAAAGAAACGTAAGTTCTACTTTGAATATTTTGGGTAAAGAATGTCGTGTCGATATCACTACATCTTCACAAACATTCTTAATTCCGTGCAAAGCGAAATTTTTCCTGGGCATTTTCAAATTTTTCACAGCCGACTCTCTTGCACTCGTTGTAGCATTCATTCCACGCACTAATGAAACGCTTTTTCTTCCTTTCAATTTACATTTTTCGCATTTTTACTTTAGCTTTTGATTTGTGAGTTACATGACAGCAACAGCAACGTTTCAATTCAATTTTGCTAAATTATGTTGAAGCAATATCATCGTAACACCAAGAGGTTCTCAACCGCTCTGCCACGAGACGTCCTTCACGTGCAACAACGCGGTATACCAAACAGAATTTGATAGCTTGTATGTGATGCGTAAAACGCAACATCCTAGGTGGCAGTTGTCCGCGTGGCACAAGGGTGTAGTGCTAAAAAAGCGCGGAAACAAACGTAAAAAACTAGCGACTTTCAACAACAACGCAAGCTAATTGTTGAATTAGTTTTGATTGATGTCGCCCTATTCACTTTCATTGCACTACGAACGAAAATATTAAAAAAGTGTGGGAATGTGTTTCCGCCCCACGACACCCGTGGGGTGAAAGTTGTCCGGGTGTCAGCTGGCGTAGTTGGCAGTTGTACTGGTGGTAGTTGTCCGGGTGGCAGTTGTCCTGGGTGGCGATTGTCCTAGGTGGCAATTGTCCTAGGTGGCAGTTGTCCGGGTTGCAATTTTCCTGGATGGCACTTGTCAGGGTGGTAGTTGTCCGGGTGGAAGTTGTCCTGGGTGGCGATTGGCCTAGGTGGAAGTTGTCCGGGTTGCAATTTTCCTGGATGGCACTTGTCTGGGTGGCAGTTGTCCAGGTGACTGTAGTCCGGATACCGTTCGATCCACAGCCACTACGCCAATCGGACGTAGCGTTGCTTGGTCAAGAGCGTTTTCCTCAAGTACCCAGGCAGAAAGTAGGTTTCGTTCTTTGGTCTGCCGCCAATTGACGTCGCCCAGAATCAAGTTGAAAGAGCACATGTTTTCTATCGCAGTATGGGGAGTGGATCGACGTGGTAGTGGACGATTTACTACCTACTTGCAATGGAAGACTGGTTTACGTTCACTCGGCTGATAAAAATGAGTTCTGGAGCGCTCTCCTGGAAAAAGCCTACGCCAAGTACGTAGGAATTGCTTACTTCCGTTAATTGCGACAATAATCTGCAACCATTAAACCAGGGGTGGAGAACCTGCGGCCCGCGTGAACATTTTATATGGCCCGCATCAGAATTTTGTTGCCCAATTTAAAGTACAACATCGCGTCGAAACGCGGCTGCATGATACGCAGGTATTTAGATAGTAAGTCAGGAGAAGTCACTCTTCATCATAGCAAGATAAAGGTAGAATTTTAGGATAAAACTAATTGGTTTTGCGGCCCTCCAGCGATAATGCACAATCCATGTTAAACGGTTGATTTCTAGCTCAGGGAATCGATATAGTTGTATTTTTTGGGGGAATACGGTGACGTCGTGGCGACGCTCCGTTGTACAGTACACAGAAATGTATACTGCCGGGTGGCACACTGTGTACTCGTGGATTTTGATGGTGATATTAAGAGAAGTGTCCCTTTAGGTGGTTTCATTCAACTTTTGTCACCTGGCAACGGGAAAAAATTTGGAACACTTCGTAGACAGGTACCCTGGTGAGCACAAAGCGTTTCTTAGTAAATGGAAAGTGCATTTTATACACGTACGCAAGATTGTGAAACAAATATTTCTATAATGTACTAATGCAATACACCGCCTACATTGAAATCGATAAAGTTGATCATGAAATTGAAGTAAGTGCATTCATTGCAAACATCTCAAGTGTGTTTGACAGGTGTGATGTTTTCATTTGCGTGTATCAGCAATCAGCGTCCATGCATCAGCACTTGTACTTTTACGAGCCAGTCGTTTGATCCAGCACAAGTTAGTGAACTGCTGTGACATGCTGCGTTTACATTTTCAGACTGAACGGGTCCTACGAAGCTCTGAAAGGCGGAAGCACCACCGAGGCTATGGAAGATTTCACGGGTGGTGTTACAGAAACAATAGCGCTCAANGAA
>JGI24158J21664_10014548_pt1 | contig 10316 bp, 7 predicted proteins | sample Ectturendosymbi3_FD_21664 | JGI IMG/M metagenome (IMG submission 21664) | reverse complement strand
GCACAAACGCTAACAGCTCGACACCCGACTTGTCACTGGCCAACGTGAACAACACTGTCTTCGGAAATCTTACAACAGGTTGGGCAACTTCCCGAGTCACCCGCATAATCAAATGTTGTGGTAAATCTCTCAGATAGGTCTATGATGCCTCAAAATTATTTCTGAAGTTATCGTCTTCGATGTTTCACAAGATCAAAGCGTGGACAAACGTTTGTTTCGTACGTTTTTGTCGTTGCTATCCCCATTGAAACGTTTCTTCCTGGCATTCCACAGTGACCAACATTCCGGCCGCTCCGTCAATCACCAACATCAGTTTCTTCGCACGCAGTCGCGATTACTTATACAATGGTGGACAATGCTACCGCCTACGAGATTGAAGGTAAAGCCTTTGTTATCACATTGATTACTATCCTGTTGATAAATGGTGGATTGTTGCTGAAGTGATTAGTCCATTCAAAAGCGATGCAGCCGAATCTACCAACAAAGTTTGTGATAGGAAAACGATTATATGTAACATCACGCATCCTCAGTCCTGAAATCTGCAAGCAGTGCTCATGTGTGAAATGCTGAAGGACTTAAATAAATGCAGAGAATCAAGTGAAGTCAAAATTAAAATTAATAAATCAAAACACAAGCTTCACCTGCAGCAAGTAACACTAGAAAATGTACCGTTCTCAAATAATTGCTTTCATTAAAACTGAAAATCTTTTTGACGCCAATAACGAAGCTACTACAGCGACGCAATCAAGCCGCGATAACTAAACACAGAGCGTTACTAATATACGTAAACAGTAAAATAAAAATGAATGTGTTTGTCAAATAAAATAAAAACATGTGAAATAAAAGCGAATGTGTTTTGCCAGCATGCCTTATGCTTCCCCTGTCGGCGCAACGAAAAGGGAGCAAAGTACGACCTAAACCGCGTGCACATCCACTGCTCTGTTTTTCTTGCAAAAGCGAGACGAAAAATCAAACATACACGCTCACTTCCAACAGCAAAATCAGCAACCTTAACATTTTTTCCCTATAGTTCACTGTAGTATATCTAAACATACCGATGGTGGCCACTTTCACGTAGCCGAACTGTTAATTGCAATGTGCGTATATTCAGTCCGCCTCTGGAGCTATACCAATAACCTGACTACGTTTTATACTTGAACAGTTTGTTTATTATGTCCTTTTTACGAAAGATGGTAGTAGTAGTACGTGTTTTTGTGAAAGGCAACAAACTGGATGCAATTACTTGGTATTTTAGGCTGGGCAAATAAATGGACAATCCAGACTGTCATGTTTCCTCGAAACTTTGCAAAAGGTGTTTCATGTAGCCCGTACAGAAGTATTAAATTTTTCCAAATCATACAGCAGGGCATAATTAACGCTGGATGCAAAGTCAAGTATTATGCTTTCGATTTAAAAGACAAAGCAAGTATTTTTGTGATTCCGCAAATCTCAAAAGTCATAGTTTTTAGTTGTTAGTGGAAAATCGGTAAAACAAAGCTGTTGTACTTCATTGACAATTGACTGTAGTTGCATGCTGACCATTCTTTGTCGTTTTGGTGAATGGGCCATTTCAGAAAGTTTTGGACCTTCACGTCGGTGAGCGTTCAGCGATTGTTTTAATCGTTTAAATTTCTACGACTTTACTGAGCAGAAATTCGTTTTGGCAAAAATTCAATTTTTAAATTTTGCGCTTCGATTTATTAACGCACAACTTATGCTGGCTTTGACAGGTTGCACTTCCCTGAAATTCATTGAAAACAAAGAAAACAAATGAATTGTTTTTTTTAGTCAGTTGTTCTGGCCAAAGTGTCCAGACGTTTACGGAGACGAGCCGGGTATATACATTCAGCACTTCCTCATTATCGAACAAAATATGTGCTGTGAAAGTTCGAGCCTTGGTCAACATCAGCGCAACAGTGACGGCGTTCACTGACTACAGCGCACCCGAAACATTCACTACAGGTTTGTAAACCTATGTTTGTGCTTCCAAAACTGGTTTTCATTGAAGAAGAAAAAACGACTCATTCGTTGTTATTGTTCCACGATTGCGTTTTTGAGTATCAGAGAGCGGTTATATATCCGACAAGGAACAAATTAGGTTTAAATGATTTCTTCTGCACCGTATTCTTCATTTCTTGAAGGAATCTTTATTTGATGTCACGTCGTCGTGCAACCGCCGTTGAGAAAGTGCCTCTGTCATTGTTGGTACCAGTGCCATACTCGTTTTTTTTTTACGGGATTCGAATTTTCTGTTGAAGCTAGTGATGCTTGCCGATTTTGTCTTCTTTTCGTTTGAAAAGCCACGCAGACACAAACCAAGTCAATGTGTTCAACCAACGTGCACCAGATTGTTTAGGCGCAACACCCCGCCTCTACAATCGCTGCTACAGTTTATGAAGTGTACTTACAAGATAGATGAACCTTCCCCTGTTGACGTGTCTCTCACTCTGTAGCAAATAAGCACGAGCGGTGAATCTGATTCACGCTGTCCTATGCAATGATGAAGGCGTTACTCAGGCTCGCGGCTGTTAGAGACACGAAACAGGCAGGAGAGTTGAGAGGTGACACTATACACTTTATTGCATCGAGTTCTGCACGGTTTTTTATGATGCAAAAAGGCAGAATTTATAGATCAATAAAACAGACGGCGACTTGTCTTTTACGATTATACAGCAGCAAACATATCTCAGAAAACAGTTAATGGATCAGGCAGACGACAACTCGCTCACAGCACTACTGATGAAAAGAGAACAAGTAAGGTTCTGCGAGATCGTAAATACACGCACAGAAAGACGAGAAGAAAAACGCATTCAACGAGCGCCGTGAATATTGAGTCACGTCTTACGTAAAACGCTGTGTGAACATGTGAACGGTTTGTGCCCAGCCGGATGGCTCAAGGAGCAGTCTATTACAAAGCACTGGTTCCAGTCCGTACGTACTTGTCCATATAGTTGGACCACCGGCCGCAACACCCCATCTAACTTAAGAATGAAATGAGTGAACTAAATGTTAATCTGTCACGTTGTTACGAAGTACATTTTTCTGTCTAACTTCATCTAAATCTGAGAAAGCTAAAAAACGCGTAAGAGTTTAACTCTATGTGATGCGCGCATAAAATGTAGGAGTTTTGTGATGGTTGTTGCGGGTGTTGTTGAACGTATAGTGAGTTTCTTGATATTATTCTATCATGGTTAATACCTGGATCGGTCAGAAAAGTAAGCACATACTGAAAAACTGGAGTTTTTGCTAAAAGTTTTCAGGTTATGTTCTTGATCAATATAGGTAAAATTTCGACATTTGTGGAGATTCTGTACCATATGGATCAAGTTTGCAAATTTGGTGCTAAAATTTCTCTTCTAATCACCTTAAACTTTTTTCTTGATCCGTTAATTTATTTATTTATTTGTGAGATGTTTTTATAAAGCAGCACAAAAGCCCCAATTCACGAATGACTGAACAACCATTGTCTTAATAAGCGAAGCTGGTAGAGCTGATTACATGTTACCAGGGTTGTCCATGGGGCATATTTATCTGTCCCATCCCCATCCCATAGCAATTTATGCCCGTCCCATCCAATGGGATTCCCATTTATGCCTGTCCCATCCCTTGGGATTCCCCATCAAATTTCCTTATTAATATGGAAAACAATTCAGTTAAAATTATTAAATTTATGAAAGTTTAGGTTTAGTACCTACTAAATAGGACTACATGTGCAAAGAGACATGCAAAACGACAAAATTTAGGACTTTAAAATTCAGAAGTATAGTCTAAGTATGACAATTCAGTAACATTCTGACACTCTCATTCTGTTTCTGAGTCTCATGGGAAATACAAATGTGTCCTGTCCCATCCCATGGGACATTTCCCATGGGACTCCCATAGGAATGACGTTCCCATGGACAGGCCTGCATGTTACTGTAAACGCTGTTAGATCCGCAGCTCTAAATTGAAAAAAATCTCGATGACAATTTTCTAAGTGCCATGTCCCACTTCGCAGAAGCTTGTTAATAATAAACTCCTAACAAAAATCGTTAAACTGTCCCTTACTCCTTTTGATTTTACAAACTTCGTAGAAATGTTTTCATTCATGACAAACAATTTGAAACAGAAAGGTAATTCTCCATAGAGGTGCTCTGCAAAAAAAAGTAAAATCTTATCCTTATCTTTTTGAATTCCCTATCATATGTAACTTTCAAGTTGCTCTGCAGTTTATTCTGATCATTTGCCTTCTTTGTCGTCTAACCTTGGACTTGAATTTCAAAGATCACTATAAGTTGATTAAAGTGTGGCGCACTGTAAATAAAGTTGACGGTCAACTTTTGACTGTTGCGTCTTGTGGAATGCCTTCGCAGGCGCAATTTCCTTAAAACATTAGTGTTTCGTGGAAGAGAGAGACAGGGGATATTTCATGCTCAATTGCTCCTTGAGGAAACTAGTGAAAGCGCACTATAAAACTTTGGCAGAAGCGCGCTTTTCAATGAAAACAATTTCGATTGTTTCTGTAAATGTATTTTTTTTAATCCAAAGTTTTATTTTTTTGCTTAGTTTTCTTAGTTTTCCGATTCGGAACACAACTTTCAAAAATTGATGTTAACTTCTTTATTGCTTTACGTTTCGTTTGTCTTAGGTTCGACATAGTGGGGGAGTCTGCCTCAAACTACAGTGAAAAGAACAAAACTACAGAAAAAAAACAAAACATAGTTGTCCGATGCATATTCAAGACAACAAAATTACAAACATCATTAGGAAAAAACTATTGGTAACTTGCGTGTTTGTGAATCAAACTCTGAAAATGGAATTTGCTTTAATGCGTTGGTTATATACTGTGCACATCACTGCGTAGCGATTTCATCCCGCCAGCAAATACATCAATAATGGAAAACACTTGCACCCACTGAAAAAAACTTCAAATTGAGAGTTATCCTGCTTTCTGCTTGCCACTTGTATTGGAAAAGTTTAACGAAAACGATGATTCCCGATACACAAAGCTTTATGACAAAGTGAATACGCATGTTATAATAATGTTCTTCAATTTGTGGTGACCGATTTTTTAATTATCGGTGCTTTGCCAATTTTGATATGTTGGGAAGTTGCTATTTCAACGCAGCGATCGAAATATTTTACGAAAATTTTTTCTGGACGATATCATTCAGCAGTTAAATGGGTTTGAGGATTTTTCGAAGATGTTACTAAAATTAATTATTTGCACACGTTGGTTGCAAACATGACAGAAAACAAAGATCGAATTCCCCTGCTAAATTTTGCCCTAGAAATACAGAGTAGGTGAAGATTTAAGAATGATTTTTATGTAAAATAAGTAATTGTTCAACTTTTGTTTTCTGCAGCGTCGAAGTCACTATATACGTTAAGTGGGCAATTTTGCCAAAAGTGCGTTGTGCCTTTTTTCTCAGCAGTTTTCAGGACGAGCTTCTAGTGATTTGCGTATACTCCAAAAGATTTCATCCATCATTATTCTTGCCATTTTGATGCACTTATTTTTGACAAAAAGATTTATGAAAATAATGGAATGCGCAATCTGAAGGATGAACGATACTTCACTGTTTCGTTTTAGAACGGTAGAGCAATTTTTGACAAATTGCTTTTGATCATTGCAGCTGCTTTCATCAGCAACATAAGTGCTGATGTGTCAATCAGAAGCGGAGTGCTTGTCACGTTCAATGCGATCGATCGCGCGATCAACTACACAACAACGGCGTCTCCTGCAATCGTTGAAATCGTCTTGAGTGCAGCGGACGGAGCGAGCGGCACAGTGACTCACGAAATCACTGGCTTGTCACTGGCAACAGTGTACAATTTCACGATCAATGCTTTTGCTTGGGACCACACACCATCAGTAGTGAGTGCACGGAGCGGCACCTTCACGGTAAAAACATCAGGCAAGTGCTGTTGATAACTTCACTTACATCGGGTCGTAGTTTTCGGATTCGGAACACAACTTTCAAAAATTGATGTTTCTTCTTTATTGCTTTACGTTTCGTTTGTCTTAGGTTCGACATAGTGGGGAAGCGGGCCTCAAACTACAGAGAAAAAAACAAAACTACAGAAAAAAAACAAAACATAGTTGTCCGTTGCATATTCAAGACAACAAAATTACAAGCATCATAAGCAAAAAACTATTGGTGACCTGGGTTAACATTTAATTGAGTTGGGGAAAAAGAAGTGGTTGAAAGTTCAAAAGAATTTTATGGGGCGCCGTTAGTAAAAACATCGTATCTGAGAGATTTAGCACAAAAACTGCTATCTCTGGAGATTTTCATATCTCTGCGAGCATTTAGCTATCTCTGCACACATTTTGCTATCTCTGCACGCATTAACTATCTCTGCACGCATTTAGCTTTCTCTGTACGCATTTAGCTGTATCTGCGCATAGTTAGCTATTTCTGTCCATATTTAGCTATCTCTGCGCATATTTAGATCTCTCTGCGCACATTTAGCTATCTCTGCGCAGAGGAAGTTATCTCTGCGCACATTTAGCTATCTCTGTTCATGTTTGTTACAGTTGATACACATCAACCCTTCAAATCTTTTATTAGTCAAATGACATCTATCAGGTTAAAACTTTCATCCAACAACACTGACAAACGTGTGTTAGCACTCTAATTTCAAAATTTCCGACTATTTCTTCCAATCTGCCAGTTAAGATGTTTTCAGTTTTGTGATGAATGTTAGATCTTCTGCAAGTCAACATAGCATTGTGTAGCTTTTCATTTGAAATGAAACGAGCAGTGATAGCAAAATATTTGCGCATCTGTCTATTGGCCAAAAGTCAACAGTTGACACATGCTCACTGGATTCGTTGAATTTGCGTAACCTATTCCAGCACTTACATTCACAGATTAACTCTGAATCTATATGAAAAAAACAACACCTCTCCCCGCATTATACCGTTATCTCTTCTGTTCCCGAAGTTTCAACCCGTTTTTTAGAAAAGCTCTTATTTTTGTTACTACGTCTTACTGGACTCACTGCGTTACTTCAGACAGCAAACAGGAGGGCTATATTGCTGGAACAAAGCGAGAAGTCGCTACAAAAGCTATGCGTCCCGCTGAACTATCTTCATTTAATGCACACAGATGGTCAAATGGACTCCCCTGAAACATTACCATAAAAAATCATGATAAAGGAGCAATCCCATCCACCAAAACCGCCGTTCATCGCACAATGATGCAGGATGAAGATTTCCAAGTTCAATTGTGAAAGTAATCGTCGATTACGATTAAATTGGCGATGTAATCGAATACGATTACGATTACATTTCATTTTTGGTCAGTTCAATCGATTACGATTACGATCACTCAAAAACCTGTAATCGATCGTAATCGATTACGAATGACGATTACGATTCCCCCATGACTGCTGGGAAGGAATAATGCGGTTCTAGCCTGTCAAGTCAATCACTGCGAACAGTATTGGAAATCGCTTCAGCAACGTTTGGTTACTGTCATAAAATTAATTCCTGATCGATGAGTGGAGTTTAGAGGAGATATTGAAACCGTGAGATCGCCTGGAAAATATTTTGAAAAAAAATTTCCAAAATTTTTCACAATCAAATTTTCATAAAAATGAAGACACTATGCTTCTTCACTATCGAAATATGTAAAGACTTCGGTAGTTGCCAGGTCTTATTTTTTTCGCTGAGACATTTCGGCTATTTGTTCCACATTAGCATTAAAACTCGCCGTAACAGTATTAACTAGCTTTCCTTGTCAGACATTACCAACTAATTGACCCTTTTTTTGAAAATAGCAAGCAGGCAGTGAATAATGTTTTTGCATGGCTGAACAAGCGATCGATTCAACAAACCTGAATACCCTCAACTGCTTATGTGCAGTACTGGTACCTTTGCACATGTAACATTTTCAAAGCGGAACACAAACCGAAGAACAATGTGAGTGAGCTCGCAGTAAATGCTTTTCAGGGTGATTAAGACAATTTTTGCAATTGCATATGGTGACAAATATTTCAGCATTATGTTTTCAGGCATTCCTGGCAATGCTGACTGCTAGTTTTCGCAATTCAAGCCGGTACATACCGTTGAGAAGGCTGAGTCTCATTTTCACTATATTTCCGTACCTGGTCCCAAAGCGTTGTGCCTCACAATCGTTTGGAAGCACAAACTTGAATATTTGCGCTTGCTTTAAACTACAATGCGTTCTTGTATATATCAGACACAAGACCTTGGACATGCGTGGGAAGAGTAGAGAGATCATGGATTATTCAGTTGCTCTGATTGCAACAAGCAACAACAACTGCTTTTGCCCAAGGATAGGCTTTTGATTTTCATCAGAATAGAGTTGAAAGTGCATCACTTCTTCCAGCCTTCATAAATGGCTGAAAAAATATTGAAAATTGAAAATACTCCTTACGAACTTGCTATTTCAAACCATTCCTAGCATGCTATTTTCAACCGTATGCTTAAAAATTATATTCCTTAACGCAGATGCATGTGCAACACACACAAAGAACTTTTACTTCAACCTTGCAAATCAAATTAACTTTCGAGTGATAGGAAAAGCTTTACATAGTTTTGTCATATTTAAAGAGGGTGATTGCATTTGCTAGAAGTTTGCGTCTGCAACATTGCTACATACTTCATTTATTCTAGCTTGGAAATCGTACAAAGCGAAAACGTGTTCATATTTGGTAAGGTGTGAACAACTTGAACATGCTTCGTTTCTTTATTTCAAAATGCTTAACCTTAGGCTTAAATCTTTTCAACCAAACCTACAAGCCTTCACTGTAGTGAAAACTTGGTAACCACGTTCCTGTGTTGCAATCTAAGTGAATAAGATTTAAACGGTTTCCTATCACGCTTGTAAAAAGTTTTGAAACTATCACATTACGTTTTCAGACATTCCTGGCAATGCTGACTGCTAGTTTTCGCACATCAAACCTGTTACTACCTTTGAGAAGGCTGAGTCGCATTAGCACTATCTTTCCGTACCTGGTAGCAAAGCGTTGAACCTCACAATCGTTTGGAAGAACAAACTTGAATATTTGCGCTTGCTTTAAACTACAATGCGTTGTTGTATACATCAGCCACAAGACCTTGGCATGCGTGGGAAGAGTAGAGAGATCAGGGATTGTTCATGTGCTCTGATTGCGATAAACGAGAACAACTGATTTTTCCCAAGGATAGGCTTTTCATTTTGATCAGAATAAGTTAAAAGTGCATTACTTCTTCCTGACTTCATGAATGGCTGAAAATATCTAGAAAATTGAAAATACTCCTTGCGGACCTGTTATTTCAAAACATTACTTGCGTGGTTTATTCAACCATATGTTTTAAATTATTTTCAGATAGTATATTCATTTACGCAGATGCATGTGTAACACACACAAAGAACTTTTGCTTCAACCTTGTAAATCAAACTAACTTTCTAGTGATATGAAAAGCTTTACTTAGTTTTGTCATACTTAAAGGGGGCGGTTGTATTTGCTTAAAGTTTGCGTCTGTATTATTGCTACTTACTTCGTTTATTGCAGCTTGGAAATCGTACAAAGCGTAAACGTGTTCATATTTGGCAAAGTGTGAACAACTTGAACGTGCTATGTCTATTCATGCCAAAATGCTTAACCTTGCGCTTAAATCTTTTCAACCAACCCTGCAAGTCTTTACTTTAATTAAAACTTGGTAACCACGTTCCTGTGTTGTATTCTACTTGATTAAGATCAAACGGCTGCCTATCACCCTTGTGAAAAGTTTTGAAGCTATCACACCTGTAATCCATTTTAAAGATGTGATTGTTGGAACTTTGAAGAATTTTTGGCACCGCACATACGAAGATGTTTTCATTTTCATACATGATATCGCAAATTTTCCGTGCTGTTTGTGAAAATTATCGTATAAGTGAAATGCATCCTGAGGCGAATTCACACTGGTTAAAACTCCAACTTCAAGTTCACATTTCTGGGAAGAACTTTACCAAGGCTTACTCGTGCCAAATTTGATGATCTATGGGGTGAGCTCAACGGGAAAACGGCTGAGTTGAAACATTTTTATCGTGTATTTTTACAGAAAGTACTACAGAACAATCGCTAGATGTCACAACAGCCGAACAAGACCGACTCTCTGAACCGTTGGAGACAACAACGAGTATCTCCGACGATGGTACGACGATTTCAGATGCTGTGACGTCAACAACCAATACGTCGATTGCAGATGTTGTGACGTCGACAAGCAATACGTCTACGGGTGAGATTGTGATTACTAGCGTTTGCATCGCTGTTGTATCAAATCCATAAAAACAGTTCAGATTTAACCTCAGACTGCAGGCAGGAGCAGTGCTAAAGCT
>JGI24158J21664_10014545_pt1 | contig 10317 bp, 5 predicted proteins | sample Ectturendosymbi3_FD_21664 | JGI IMG/M metagenome (IMG submission 21664) | reverse complement strand
TGGATTTGTGCCCAATCGCTTTGTTTCAACAATTGTGAAACACCCTGTACAACCAGACGGTGACAAGAACAGAAAACTGCATAGTTCGAATGAAGCAAATATGCAGATTCCATCGGAAAGTAATAAAAATTATGTTTGTGAGACGAGCTGTTTATATAATTTTGTGAATGTATGAAATGGTCTATTAGATAAGTCTTTTGAAATACAATTCCACAGCTTAGAGCATGGATGGGGAACCTAATTAATATTGCGGGCCGCATGAATTGTGCATTATCGCTGGCAGGCCGGAAATTCGATTGGTTTTATTTTAAAATTCTTCATCAACTATGAGGAAGAGTGACTTCTTTGAATTACTATCTAAGTACCTCCTTATCATGCTGCTTCGTTTTGACGCGATGATGTACTCTAGCTTCGGTAACGAACATTCTGCTGCGGGCCATACAAATTTTCGCGCGGGCCGCATTTGGCCCACGGACCGCAGGTTCCCCACCCCTGGCTTAGAGCCTCTATGAACAGAATGCCGTTGTTGTGTAACGCATTTGAACAAAGGAAATGTTAGTATCTTATTATCCAATTGTTTTGTGTGATAATTACGATAGTTTGATGTGTATTGATGATCATTAGTAATATCGTTAGGTAACATCTAATTGCATATCTTGTACATGTACTTAGCTAGTTCATATTGATATATGTTTTTTTATCTCCAGGATATAAGTGAAAAGACGCATATGTTTTAAGGGATTTGTTCATTGATGTGAATTTTGCAAACATTGCGCATATCTCGGGTATAACTAGACAATCTAACACGGTTGCATTTACAGTGCCCCAAATATGAATTGCATACTCTGGAGGTGACAATAAACAATAGAGAAATAGAGTTTACGGAGCAGATCCACGTTTACGTGAAGCTGTAACCTGACAGCGCCGCACTACCACATGCCACCATTTTTCCCACATGAGCAATATGTAGATCCCAATTTAACCGCGAGTCTATTACAATACGTAGATATTTAATACTCTCAACTTGCTCTATTGTGAGACAACCGCAAGAAAGGTTGATGAAGGAGATTAAAGGTGCACTTTTAGAAAAGGGCATGAATTTAGTTTTTGTGTAGTTAACAGTTAATTTATTTGCATTCACCAATTTTGAATTTTTTCTAGTTCCAGGTTTAGATTTAATTCCAATTGTGCTGCTTTACTATGTGAAAGCAAAAGAGTAGTGTCATCAGCGAAGAGGTAAGACTTACATGTAGCTATTGCTGGCAAATCAATATTGAAGAATAAAAACAGCATTGGGCCAAGCATGGAACCTTGAGAAACACCTCATTTTATAGTACAGTATTTAGGTTAGATCATTCTTGGTTAACATAGACGAATTGCTTTCTGTTGTTAAGGAAACTTTTAAAAAGGTTGTTTGCAACTTGCGTATGCCATAATGATGCAGCTTAATTAACAAAATTTGATGAGCTACAGTGTCGAAAATCTTTTTAAGGTCTAAAAATACAGCAGCAGTGGTTACGTTATTTCTATTTTGAGTAAGAAGGTGATCGCATAATTTTAGCAATGGTAAGGCAGTTGAATAAGCAGGACGAAAACCATATTGTTCAGTGCAGATTACACGGTGTTGATCAAAAAATCTATTTACGTGTTGTATAGAAGTTTTTTGAATATTTTATTGAAATCAATAAGCAAAGAAATTGGTCTGTAGTTACTGTAGTTATAGGGATTCAAGCAATATCGTAGAAGGTGCATGGTTATTGGATATTTTCAGATTCTTAACTGGATGCGTAGATCAAAATAAACTACTTTCCATATTTACTAGTAACTTGGTATTTTTCTTAAAACTAATAGACATAATTAAGCTTCATGAAAACTTCTCCACATTTTCGAAATGCTCGAGTTACATTTTGCCGTCAGATTACCAGATGTGCTGTTTACTTAGTCAGCGCACATTTTTTTCGAAAAAACAATGTTTTTTTGTCTACCCAAATTATAAAAGTAAGCTACTGTATTTAATGATTCTCAGGTCAACTGCATTTTAGGTAAACACGATTTTAGGCCTGTCATCATTTTCTGTTCACAAGAATATTTTTTCAGCACTACAGAAATTTGTTCAATTTTTAGACAGAAACTGTTTGTTATTCACGAGCTTTTGGCAAAAAAAAACTGTTTTAAACAATTACACTAATTTCGAAATTATTGTGGCCCATGCAATTCTAAGCTGAGACAGGCGTTTAAAGTATTCCAAGCAACAGCAGCCAGACAACTATTTGTACCATTTATCTCACCACTCCTTCAACTATTTTAAATAAAGAGCACATCCACCTCAACCTACAACTTGTCCAAGCTCAGTAATGCGAACGGGAAGCATGACAAAGTAGATTTTATAGAATGCTAAATCTAGCTTGAATTCTAAACAAGTCCGACAAAGAAGAGTAATGCTTTTCGGCAAACAGCGTTCATCGGTATTTGCAATAATCGGTTTTGTGCCATCCTGTTGGATACAATATTTTGCAGCCAGTTCAGCACAAGATGCTTTCTTTTGCATAGCGGCATAACCAGAATTTAACTTTTATTATTTTATTTTACTATAGGGCATGAGTAAAGCCGGGTAACAAGCAATTGCAAACTTACTGAAGGGTGTATGCAAAGTTTGATTCTTTTTTGCTCAGACACTTTTTAGAATATATAGAAACGTTTTCATCTCCCACGCTGTGACAGTTTACCTATCGTTTGCTTCAGATTGAGCCTAACTGGGATTGCATAAACTTTGTTTTGCATTTGCGTGGTGTTGGTGTCAAGCAGTATCTTTAACTTTGAGTAAATGAAACTCAGCTGAATTGTGTACTGCATTGCAATCTTGTTTAGCACAGAGAAAGATCGGAGTTATGTGTTTGTACTTTCTCTTCACCAAAAGCGAAGATGATCAATAAAAAATGACAGGATCGGATAAGGCACACATTATAACGATTTGTTTAATTCCTTACGTAATTTCAGCTAAAACAACGTTTACTTTTCTTACAGTGCTTCAGACATTTTGCTTCAAACTATCAAGCCGCGCATTCAGATAAATTCGTTATCTGCATTAAGAGCGCAGATAACAGTTATATTTGTAAACTCTTTAGCAGAAACCACGAAAATGATTTGACACTTTTTTGTCATTGAAAACGATAAATCCAAATGCTTTATCAGTGTTTCTTCCTGATACTCCATTTATTTTCGTCACTTTTGTGAAGCAAGACAAATCCAACCTTAAATCCAAAATTAATCCCAGTGAAGACGCAAGCACGAACAGGGTTCCCACACATTTTCAAACAACATTTTCCATACTTTTTCAATGCTAAATGAAAAAGCTTTAAAGTAAAAGCATTACTTATCTTCATTTTTCCTAAATTTTATTCGTGAAACAGAATGCAAAAAACATATGCAAAACTGTCATCAGCTGTAAAGAGCAAAATTTGAGTAAACAACTGGTTGAATTTGGAATTTCCCTACATCTGCAATACTTTATGCACATTTTCGCCAAATTCAATACTTTTTCAAGGTCTTAAACCGATTTTACAATTCAATGCTTTTTCAATACTTTCAATACCCGGTGGGAACCCTGACAAATACAAACAATACTTGTATTTCCAGATAAGCGTGCACACCTACCCAGAGCGATGATCCTGGTCTTGAGCGGTTATTCATAAAAACAAAAACTCTTCCTTGGTCAAAACCAGCCGCATCAGTGTATAACGGTGCAGAAACAAGGAGGTCGTCATAAGCATCGTTATTGAGATCCACTCCCAACAGAGAATGACCGAAATATGCTCCCAACTGCCACATGGATGTTGGAGGGTACAAAGAAAAATAGTTTCCGGGAGGTTTGCTCAAGGGATTAGCTGGGGTAACCAAGACCTGTCAATGCGCAGGAAAAATTTTGTTCTCATAGCAATCAAAGATTTATAGTACCAAGCCAGACTTGCTCACATTTTTTGACCGTATTTTCTTTTATTAAATACCTACTGCCTCAAAAATTACTAGCGAAAATAGGACATGTTCAATATTGTAGTTTCATCACAGCCAGTAGCCACAATAACCAGTCATGTAGTGATGTTGCTCTAGGTGTAAAATAAATAAGAATCAAAGCGCGGTTTGTGAGTAGTCCGTCGAGTGAAATAATACATCAAGAGAGGCTAACAAAACTTAGAGAAAACGTGCATTCTGATAACAATACCTACTTTACAAAACAATGAACGTGTATGTGTCCACGGGAATGAACGGGAAAGTTCTTAGTCTGGGGATGACCCTTGGGATGGGCGAGTCTGTGACAAATCAGGCTCGCACGCAGGTTAGGATGCATTTGAAAATGGGAATTTTGAAAAAGTTTGCACAATTTTTTCGGCCCATATTTCATGGCATGCCACTATGATACGTAAACAAATATGTAAAATTTCAGGTCAATCAGAACATTTCTAGGGGGTCCACACAGTAATCTGATGATCTCATATTTCAAAAATAAGACTTTTTTGTTTATTTTAATAATCCATTTACATTCCTTCTATGCTTCCATATGGACACCAGTCACAAAAAGAGGTCGTAAATATTCACGCAGATTCATTATCAGAAGTATTACACGGATTTAATATCTTTTTACAAGATCTTCTCAGATCTGGCTTCTCACCTCGTGCTTTTCAGCAGCTTGAACAACATTTTGATAATTTTTCTCAACATCACGGTAGACAGAAAATTAGAACTCATTCGAACACCGCGTTTTGCAAGGTCATGGGTGCAATTTTATAATCAAATTTTCTACTGCGCAGCTTCACAACTGACATTCCTTGGCCATTCACAAATTGGCTAATTCAAAAAATTCGCAGAAATTTTCTCTGGGTTGTCAGTGATTTCAACCGCAAAAACCTCTGCTTAAGCGGCCTGCTGAGCTGGTGTCATTTTGATACGTGTAGCCAAAATAGTTAGTTTTGAAGACTGTGAACAGATTTCTTGGAATAGATGCTGAGGTTCCTGGCTCTGGGTGCAGATTTCTAGACATCTATGGCTGTGTACCAGGAGGTGAATGACTTTTCCTAATCATTTTGCGGTATTGTCTCATCGCTTTGGTCGCTATTAAAATCACTATCAGTGGCTTTAAGTTCTTCTGATTTTCGCGTTACTTCTCTTTTCGCAGAATTTGCGCTCTCTCTCAGCTTTTCTATTCACTTTTTTCCTAAGCTTATTGTCATAAGATACCATAGTCGTTTTTCGAATTTCTGTAGTTCCTTCTCATTTCGTCTTACTTCTCGCTTTCGCGTTACTTTTTTCCTTTTCTCAGAATTTTTGCTCTCTCTCTTTCAGGTTTTCTTCCTAAGCTTGTTATTAATGGACCCCATAGTCATTTTTCGTTTTAGAGTACTTCCTTCTCTTTTCGACTTCTGAAGAAGCGGCTTGCCAGCGCACCTACGCACTAGGCTAAAGGAAGCTCCCAGTAGCTTTCGTGCTACTAGGGATGTTATGCTTAGCACGTCGCATGTAGCAGCCACCGCGCTGCTACATCACTCCCCCTTCTCTTTTTAAGCGGGAGCCGCGCTCCGAGTGCTCTCACAGGCGAAGCCTCCTACGAGGACCGTAAGCTTTTGCGCACGACGCAGTTTTGAACTCCCTACCACGCCGTGCCCCGCATCTCCACCATTGAAGAAGCGGCTTGCCAGCGCACCTACGCACTAGGCTAAAGGAAGCTCCCAGTAGCTTTCGTGCTACTAGGGATGTTATGCTTAGCGCGTCGCATGTAGCAGCCACCGCGCTGCTACACTTCCTTCATTTTCGCATTACTTCCCTCTCCTTTCGCAGAACGTGCACTCCATCTTTTTCAGCTTGTCTATTCACTGTTTCCAAAGCTTATTGTCATAATATCGCATAACTATCTGCCGAACCGTTCCCATGGAGCTGAGAAAAAACACATCGTGTTCATGAACTAAGCGGCTTTCCACATATGCTGGCCATATTGCAATCGTAGTCGTGAAACGTTTTTCCTCATCCAATCATTTTCTTTTCGTTGATTCCGAATTTCTCCTGGCTAATGGAATGGCTCGTAACTTTGCATTTCGTGTGATAAGAGATATAATTTTCTCTTCGACTTTCTTTTTTGTCACGGTTGGTATGTCTGCTTTCTCAGGAAACGGTAATAATTATCTTAAAACAATTTAAGCACTATCCCGTTGAGTCTGATTGGGCAATCTGGATTTTAGCAGTTGAACAAATAGCACCGCAGCACTTGCTCACAGTTTGGTAAATGACATCGTCTAATATGACCATCGTTTTGGGTTATAGGAGGACCCAATCCATAAACTGGGATCCTTGAAGAAATTTTAGGAGTGTTAACAGAAACTTATCAGCCTGAGATGAATGGAAATGATTTACTAGTGAGATATGACACAACGACGCAATTCAGATCAATGCATCAGGTGTACTTATACCAAACGTAGTCATCACTCATTACTGCAAAGTATTCACTAGATATAGTATTTCTCGCTGTTGTAGAGAATTACGAAATATGGACATCACCACGCTTGTGCAGCATTACCAAATATGGACATTTGTCATCAAAGGCTCTCCAGAGCAAAGTTTCTGCTGCAAAAAAACTTACATCTCCACGAGGCCGGAGTAAGTTCTACAAAGGCTCAAACATAGGCAAAGATGATAAAGACGTGCTTAAAAAGCCTGAATTAGTTGCTAGTTGTTATTAGATAACATGAAATTAACACACGAAAAAATATAAGCAATGAGATAAACGAAAAAATCGAAATTTTCGAAGTCGATGTGGACCCCATAAACATCACCAGAATCAAATTCTCTTTTACATGGATTTTTGCTTAGCCAAGCCTCACATAAAAATCATAGAGCGCAACTGATCCGAAACAACACAATTTTGAAATGCACCCTAAGTCGCAGGTCGGAATGCTAGCAGCATTCCCTCTGACCACCGCTAAAGACAAGCGCTGGTGCAATCACTTTGGTTCTTTGGAGACACAACTCATATCAACAAGTTTTTTTGCGAATTTGCTTTAAAAAGGAGTTGGACGTTCCACAGATACCAGTGGTCTCAATTGCAAGGTGTCTGAATTAAGTAGGCGTTTGGGAGATCATTCTATTTTCTACATTTTGCAGTGTCTGTCTCTGCTGCTGCGAGGTCTTCCTAAAGGGCGCTATTCTTCTTTTTTGCTTTTGGTCGCCTATGAATTTACCGAAAAAAGATTTTAAAAAAGTGAAATAGAACCCCTGAAGTGAGACGTATATTCAGCATCAAACGAACAACGCTTTATCAATCATAAATAGATCTTCATAGTTCCCATGAAATCTATTTTTTGGTTACTGTAAAAGCTGGTACTCCTCTCAAAATCTCTATCTGCATTGCAAAATACGCGCTTGCTGTAAACCAGAAGCTATAAATCATGAGTTTAATTTTCTTTTGGAATGTGTTTTTTTTAAACTCACTAGACGAATAGCATGTGTCCTCCTTAAAACTCGCCAGACGAACACTTTCAAGCATGGTTTAAGTTTTAAAGTCAACCAGTCTTTACTTGCAAGTAATCAATTGAAGAACTGAAAACCGCGCCTACTGCATGTTTGGAATCGATTTCTCCGAACGGCTTCAAAAACCTTGACATTTAGAAGGCAATTGAATTAACCTAGAGCTGCAAGCTTTATTGGATTCGCCTACAGTTTTGCCTATCCGTATGCTTCTCTTTCAAGATTTTCCCTTTTATCAATGTTTCACGTTTATCAACTACGTGGTTCTTCATCATCCTGGCGTGCCTCGTGCTTCTATGCAAGTTTCTATGACGCGGTGCGCATGGAATCTTGAAACAGTGTGTTGGGACGCGTATTGTCTTTAGTGATACAACTGCGTGTTGCGCATTGGTCTCTTGGATTAGTTGGTAAGGTTTGCTTATGAATTGAGAAGCTTGGTTGGTGAAAAGTAAATTGATCCTTTTTATAAAACATTTTAAGCCACTTGCGCATAACTTCTCTAAATAAATATGCATTGAAAAATGCAAGTGGTGGGAGGTAATGCTGGTTAGTGCACTGGGAATAGCTAAAATCAGATCAAACTTGCACACAGGCTAATATAATGGCGGCATTCACAGCCAGGGACAGGTGCTGGTGGAACCATTATCGCTCACGGGATCACCATACATATCAACAAGTTTCCTTGCAAGTCCGCTCAAAAAAGGGGCAGTGGACTTGCCATACACACAAGGGGTTTCGATTGCAACTGGTTTAAAACTGTAGTTGGTAAGAACGTCATTGCATTTTCGCCATTTTAGCCTCAGCCTCTGTTGCTGCCATGACTGCCTGAATAGCTTTGTTTTTGTAGTGGCACTAAGCAAAAGTGCCTACAACTGTCGCGTCCCGTACTAGGCCTAGACCTCTGTATCAGGGGCCCAGTATTCCGTCTAAGAAAATTTTGCACTGAGCAAATGTTTGTTTCAGAGCGCATGCAATTGCGCAGTCATGTCGGCACGCAACCAGTGAAGCGTTTCAGGCGTGACAAGGTCTACGCGATATGTTTATGGTATTAGATTTGGAATGCTGCAAGTGCGCGAGAACGAAATTTCACTATTTCATTGGCCTGGTGGTGCTGCGCATTCGCACGTTAGAGGAATCATTGTAGGGGCCCAAAGTCAATTCATCAGGCCTCCTTCCATGACCTGTCAAGCCGACGTGCTCCAAAGCAGAGGGGAGATGAATGCGGGTTAATGATTATATGCTAATAATTTTAAAGACTACGTTTTAATACGTTTTAAAGACATTTTCATTGCTATGTAGCAAAAACGAAGGTAGTGGGCCTGAATCAAGTATTATCTGCCCTGTCCAAGAACAGTTAGCGTTTCCAAAGTATAGATGTATGTGATTTTACTCAAATTGACATTATTTTAATAAAATTAAATTTATCATTTCTACAATGGATCAGCGTTGAATTGAGCCATAGCTTGGTGGTTCAAATCAACATTTTTAATTAATGTGGAAAGTATGTACTGCTTTTAAAAAAAATGAAAACCCAAGCTTTTTTACTCACTGCACCCTTCGAATGGTAGCGAGGCATTCCGCTGGCGACATAATCCACCACTCCTCCGAAAAATCGACCACTTGTAGTAGAGTAACCTTGTTAAACAAGCATAAAATGATTGAGAGCGACGTTTCACAATGTAGAAACACATTTCATGACCTAAAACACGTGTTCAACCTGGAGTCCGTGAACTCCTAAAGTATCCGTCAAGGTGATCTAAGGGGTTTGCAACGTTTTCAAACGTTTTCAACGTTTCTTCTTGAGGGATCCGTACAGGGTCCGTAGCCACGGGGGGCATTCGGGGCAATGCCCTTCCCCCAATTTATTTGTGCCCCCCTTAATTTTGTGCCCAGAAAATATTATTTTAAAAACACGTAATAAAGTCAAAGATCTTGTCCTTTAAATGTGCATTTCCCCCCAAACCATAAAACCTGGCTGCAGGATTGGTGGAAACCAGATGGCTAAACGCCGTTGTACGGTTGAGATCCAAAATATGCTCAATATGTTGCTGTGATGACACCGATAATGTTGCGCCAAGGGATATAGGAACTAGTAACGAAAGTATAGAATTCAATGATTATGATCATGTTGTTTATAGAAATGTGCCAAAGAGTTTGTGAGGAACAAAAATAATTTGGTTGGGCAGTGCCACCGAATGCTCTCCGTCGCAACGGGTTCGAATGTGCTGCAGCATTTGATTATATTCAAAGTATAAAGAGTGACGTAACTAAAGGTTTCATCCAGGTCGGGAACTTAGCTGAAAGGGGTCCACTGGCCACTGTAGGAGATCCATTAGCCAACGCTCAGAAAAGAACTTGAGAAATGATGGTGAACCGGATGTGGATTGCTATACTAAAACCCTAAATCACCGAAAAATACTCCGAAAAACGCAAAAAAATAACATACTGAAAATCGAAAGAATACTAAAACCAGAATACAGTAGAACTCGTCTACTCTATAACGAGTAGATGAATTCTACTTTAGCTATAACGTCAGTTTGCCTACAACGGCCTTTTTTCTCCGTTACCTTTGAGTGACGTTATAGGGCAATTCTATTGTATAAGCTAAGTGGTTGCCGATTTTTATTCGTTTTATCAGGGTGACACAAAAAAAACGGTCATCACCAAAAATCGAATAACTTCCAAAATTTTATTTAGATTGATACAAAACCTCAGCTACATTAGGTCAAGCCTGTGTAGCAGACATCTCCAAAGTTTCAAGTCTGTACGACAAAAACTCTTTGTTTCACTGGCGCTCAAAAAATGTGC
>JGI24158J21664_10014544_pt1 | contig 10317 bp, 5 predicted proteins | sample Ectturendosymbi3_FD_21664 | JGI IMG/M metagenome (IMG submission 21664) | reverse complement strand
AGGAATGCTATTGTTGCTAAACAGTGACTATGGCGCAATGAAGAAGTCTTTGAAACTGAATCGCTTCTTAGCCAAAGTTTGAGCTTCAAGACATATAAAATGTCTCACCGCCATATGCACGCATGTAGCTTTAAAACTGTGCAACAACAAAAATCTACGATATTGATTAAGGCTACGCTGACACTGGAAACAAGGATATGTTGTATTTGCAACACCCACGGTTATCAGAGGAATTTGCGATGGTCTTGAAAGGAAGCTTACATAACCATTAGGTGGGATACAGCAAGCTGGTGCGCCAAAAACAGCTGCGAAAAGGGTTACTCCAATTGTTTTTACCTTGCGGTCATTGATGATCACAAAAGGTCAGATACAAGTTTCTATTTGACTAAAAGCTGAAGTAGGATGGGTTCCTTGAGGCAGTTTCGTTGTTTTGCACTGAAGTATTTCTTTGGCTTATACTTGAAATATTTCATTAACCTGCAAACTTCGGAATTGGGGGTGGCATTGCCCCGTTGCCGCCCTTGGCTACGCGCCTTGTGGCAACCGTGTTCTGATTACAGGCTACAGACCAGCGCAGGAATTCGTGATTTAGCGAAGTTCATGTGCACATCAATTCGGTAATTCAAATTAACCGACAAAGCTTTCCACAATCATGATAATTCAGTTTACCTAGGAAATCTGTATACTGTGTCTACAGATAATCCAGTGATAATGTTCATTTTTCTCATTCATTCCCTGGTTTTGTGATGGGTAAATGTTTTCAACAGCAAAGTAACGTGAAATTTGCACAACTACATTACATTTTATTGCAAAATGTTGGGGGGGCAAAAGATATTATGTCTTATGTTTAAAATAAATGGAACAATTTAAAAATATACGATTTGAAAATGCGGTTTTACCTAACAAGCCTTTGAGTAACTTTGAACACTTCTAGGATGTGAAAAAATTGAGAATACCAAACTTCGGGGGTGCTTTCTTGAGAGATACTTTGCCAAAGACGTCAACAAGAACGAATGTGCAGTTATGAATCTTGACGATTCTTCAGGTGGCGGGACACACTGGGTTGCGTGGTGCAAAAAAAGATGATGAAAAGTATTATTTTGATAGCTTCGGTATACCCCCACCAACTGAACTGCTATCTGCAAGGTGGTGTGTTCTATCCAACTGAACAAATTCAACCAAGGCAAGAGGTTTTCTGTGGACATCTTTGCTTGTACGTTTCAAAGCAGATGCTAAACGGAAAACATCTCCAAGAAATAATAAACAGGTTTTGGTGACCTTATAATTTTTTGTTATAATAAAAGATGCCATTTGATAAATTTGGACGAACTCCAAAAGAAAGTCAAAATATAACAAACGTGAGCAGGGTTTCGCTTGGCTATGTAAATAACACCGTTTTGCGAAAAGTTCAAGCAATTGATACGGCTGGAAAAAACATCTCAATTCTCAGCTTAACAAGTGTCCAACTGATGCTGTGAGGAGAAAATATGTAAACGAAAACTTTCTTCGAAAAGACACTCTAATTGATATGAACCAAAAAAACGATTAAAAATTTAAAATGGCCAGAATATGGAAATGATGTTGCAAATCGTGCATTTGTGTATTTTGTAGCAAACACAAAACTACCATTAAATGGCGGGAGTTTGCAAGGAATTATTGATACGAGTGGAAACAAAATTGGAGATTCAAATCCAAATCTATTGCATAAAAATGAACTAGTTCAAATGCAATGGATTGAAACAAAGTTTTAAGCAAAGATGTGCTTTCAGAAATGAGTGGAAATTTAAATATGAATGGAAGCCAAATTTCACTTCTAGGAGAACCAAACGATGACCACAGTGCAGCTACAAAAGGATACACTGAACGAAACTGTCGCTTCGTGGTGGAGATATGCAAGGGAGTATAGGGATGGCTGGAAACAGAATTTCGCAATTACGTGAACCGAACAAAACAATGATGCAGTTCGCCTTAGTTCTGCAAACGAATACTATCTAAAATGTGACGGGTATAATTGGATGCGTGGTGACTTATCTTCAGGTGGTTTTAGAGTAAGGGGGATGGCAAATCCTAAAACAGACCAAGATGTTGTGACTTTGAAAACATGTCAAGATTCAGAAATGTATATTTTGGAACAAGCAAGCGCTGCTGTTGACACCGCAGTAAATGATGCAATTCGCAATCATGGCATAGCGGTTGAAAATGCTGTTGCAGGGGCTGCTGGTATATTCAGAGGTGGACGAACGGATGATGTTTATTGGAACCAGCATAAAACCACAGATTTGGCAGACCTGAGTGATGATGGAGATGCAGTGCACCAAAATATTTTAGACCGAGAAATTCGAACAAAGCTTTGAACATGGGTTTGAATGGTGCTACAAAAATTTTGAGCATGAATCATAACAAAATAATAAACATGCCTGAGCCTGAAAGTCAAAAGGGTGCAGGTAATCTTCAAACGTTGAATAGAAAAATTTTGAAATTGAGAATACTAACCGTTTTGAGTCACTAACACATCTTTGACTTAACGGTAACAACTAAATGACTGCAAACCACAAAATTGTTGGAATAGTTGATGCAACCACGCCGATTGATGGCGTTAATAAGGAAACTTTGGACGCTACAGTTAAACCTTTGTCATCCGAAAACTATGTTAATGGATTGATACTTACAACGAATAACAATGTTGACAGCAAAGTGCTTCTTTTGGATAGAACTAGTCAACTAACAAATGACATAAACTGGCATCGCCACAAGTTAACACATTCAAAAGACTCAACTGATAATTTGGATGTTGTAAATAAACAATATTTGGATTTGATGCTTAATCGAAAAACATTTAGTTATATAAATGGAATTGCGCAAGAAGATTTAAATATGAACACGAGGCAAATTGTTAATTTGGGCTTTCAAACTTTGCCTCAACATTGTGCTTCGAAAGAATATGTAGACATAATGTTTAATTGCTTGAGAAGTGTGTTGTTGACTCGTGCCGCAACTTCACAACCTGACGAGTCAAGTCGAACTGCATCTTCACAGCCTGACGAGTAAAGTCGAACTGCTTAACAATCCCCACAATCTGAAAGGGTGAAGGTTGTTTTAACTCTGAAGCCAATATTTTTCTGAGTTAACGGTGAGAACTCTAGGGACGGTGAGAACAGTGTCAATTTTGAGGAACAATTTTAAAAGTTACTGAGAAGACTATCCGGTCTGGTATGTCGGAATTAATCGAAGAGTGGTTTGGCGGATGAGGGGGGTGAATGGCTGGATTCTGGTGTTTAATGAGTAGATAGGGTAGATAGAGCATACAGAAGAGCGATATCATGATAAAAACGGCTTAAAGTTTACAAATAATTTTTGGTTTGCTGATACTGAGAATGAAAAATAAATGGTCAATAGATCCCAGTAGATATCAGTAGATGCAATAGGGGTTAGTGGAGCACAAAAAACAGCATTCTGTTTCGTGGTATTTGCGATAGCGGGATTTTCAAATTCGTCAAGAATTTGTAAATTCTAGAAATTTCAAAGATAATAGCACGAATATAGACCTAGCGCTTGAGGAACGGTCGAGAAGGATGGACCCAAGCGACTCAACTGATAAAGACAATTTCCATATTTCTTGTGAGAGCACTGAGCAGCTAAACACATGTCAAAACCAAAATAGAAACTGGGACTGACGCTAATTACAAAGCGTTCACCTGACTTTTTTTTACCGTCAGTCCGTGAAGACTTCTACTGATTGGAGAGTTGGTCTGCTGCCTGAGGTGTTTGGCAACCATAGAAGTAAAATCGCAGGAATTAATTTATTAACTATATTTGTCAGCAAAAACACTGGCAGTCATTTGATTATATCCAAGCTATATTGAATTATTTCCTGCTTGTCTCAGGAAGTAACCACACCTGAGAGTAATATTTTTGTTCCATTTCCGTCATTGCAGCTTGTTTGCTATTACTTATCCGTTATGAAGAAAGCAAGCTTTAATCTGATTGTTCAAAAATAATTCATTCCTCCTTTGATTAAAATGCGTGTGGTAAAGACCAGTGGCGTAGCGAGGCTCAGTGCCGCCCGGGGCCGACCATTAAACGCCGCCCGATTTGCTTACAAAAATTTGAAATGAAACTTCATGTTTCGTGCTTATTTAAAAACAAACACTAACAACGTGAAATGTGTCTTGTTTTTGATTGTCGATTATGATTCTTGCTTTTTCTGCTTGTTGCCACCTTTCTCATCATTAATTTTTTTATTTTTTGCTTGCTTTGGATAGGCATATACGAACCCCTCATGTTTAGTCAAACTTCCCTCCCTATTGGTTTTTAAATCTCCGGTAAGCTCACCGCATGACATTTTAAGAGTTTACTCATTCCAAGGGATCAAACGGAAAAATTAAGGGATGTGATAGCGGCATATCTATTTTACAAACGTAAACATTTATGTATGTTAAAATTTCGTGTAAAGTTCGCGTAGCCTGTCTTTACCTAAAAATAGTATATACACTGCGTATAGCAAGCTATATAATCAGTCTGATAATATGATCTCAGTGATGTAAAGAACGTGTCATTGTTCACTTCACGTTTCATTAGTGGTTTAATCATCTTAGAATATTTATAAGACTTCAAACGTTAACTCTGTGCGCACCTGCGCGGATTCCTCTACAGGTGCAGGGACCCATCTCGAAAAAATATTTCAAACAGGTTTAAAACAGGCTGTGGTTGAGAGGCGCTTTCTTGCAGTCTTCATCGTGACCTGCGCACTTGGTCCAGCTGTTGTGTTGAGCCTCTTCCAATTACACGTGCATAGTGCTATTCTTTGCCCTTGCTCGTTACCAACAGAATCATCACCAGAAGGTCTTCAATTGGGAGACTGCGTTCGTTCAGTGGGACTGACATTTTAAAATTAGACAAAAAATCCTTGATTTATAGTATTTCATATTTCAATTGGGGGGAATTTTTAGTTTTTTGGGGGGATAAGACCACCAGTGCCCCCGTGGCGACGGGACGGGTTACCAACAGACGTCTGCTTTGAAAACTGTATTACCAAACCATGCCAGTTGTGACATATAGGCTTTTGCATAGGCGTACGAGGCGGGGGGGACGGGGGCGGGGCGGCCTTGAAAAATTTCAGGCAAACTCTGTTTTTCAGGGCAACCGCAAGTTGCTCAAAAGTCCTAAATGGTAAAAAATATATTCAATACAGTGAAAAATTTCAGGGGAAACTCTGTTTTCAGGGCAACGGCAAGTTGTTAAAATTCCTGAATGTAAATAGTATATTCAATACAGTGAAAATTTTCAGGGCAACTCTATTTTTTCAGGGCAAGCGCAAGTTGCTCAACAATCGTGAAGTGTGAAAAAGTTTCAATACACTGTTTATTCACTTGGGGGCGATCCGTTTAATTCGTGCTAGTGTAGTTTGTAGTCTGGACGAAAGTCGTGATTGGTTATAGTGACTTTGATCTGGACCAAGCCCTCGTTTTCTGTAAAAATGGAACAATCGGATGTCGGTAGTTCAACAGCTTGATATAAGAATTCGGTAACTCTTTCTGTGTTCGTTTTCGAGTCTTTGTTCGTTTTCGCTGGGTAGAGGCGCAGGGTGAACCCTTGAATACTTGAGTTCAATTTTTGTCACACTAAGCACCACGTCGGGTGTGCTGAAGCCGGTTTTCAAATATAAAAAAAATATACTTTCCTTCAACTAAAGTTTATCACAAAAACTACATTGAAAATATAACTCTCATTGAGCAGTTTGAGTACTAACAAAGCTACTTTGTACTCTAATGTCATACGATTTTTGATGAAAAGGGGGTAGTGTAGATTTCATATATGTCTGAACTGAATTACTCATAACAAAAAATTTTGGGCCTGAAGAACTTCTTATTTTGTATACTGCTAACACGACCGTAGAAGCATGCGCTGAGTTTCAGCTCTTTACAGCCACCTGGCGCCTAGTCCCCTCTAACCATAACGTCGGGTCAGCGTGTGTAAGCCACCTCACACTAACCAAGCTATGTCCAACCCACGGCCCGTCGAAGGTTTTGTGCGGCCCAGGTTAGGTTTTCACTGCAGTAGGAGTAACTACGTACTGTCAACCTGTCCTTATTTTGATAATCTTTAATTTGACATTTTGATGTAGGTTGTCCCAGTGGCATAGCCAGCCCAAAAACTTAGGGGGAGCCAAAATTTTTTTGCGGGACAAAATGTTTGATTTTAGGCGAATAACGTTATTTTGTTTGGAAGAACGCCTCTCAAAACACAAAATGACTATATTTTCAAAAAATTTTTGGGGGGCATGGCCCCTTTGGGCCCCCCCTGGCTTCGCCTATGGGCTGTCCTCAGAGCCATTTTATCATATCTGTTACCATTGCAGTTATGATTCGAACGCTTTCAGTACATTAGCTTAAGCGAAGTTTAGTTTGCTAAGGTCAAAGTAAGCCATTCAATGTGCGGCCCTCATTAATATGTCACAAAATGTGCGGCCCTGGTTGAGATAGTGATGATTTTTGGCCCAGTAAGCCATTTGGGTTGGACATAGCTGCACTAACCATTACGTCGGGTCTGCGTGACCCAAACTCACTCCCTTTGCAAAATCGAAAAGAGCGAGGATGGTCGCAAGCGCACCTTTTACATGTCACACAAAAAATGAAGCTACTGAAGCGTGGAAAGCGCTTCGACGCGTGTGTACGTAGCTATCACGTGGTCACCGCATTTGACCAGGGTTTGATAAGCCCACCAAATCAATCCAGGGGATGATATATTTTTTTGATTAACAGGAGTTTTAGAAGCGGACAGCATGGACGTGCAGATTGCTTGGCTCCTTCGAGTACGCGTCCATAAGTGCCTTACTCAAGCGCACAGCAGCCATAACGCAGGCAGGTTTAGGGAAGCAGATCATACGATTCGAAACCGTCGCTTTTAAAACATTGCGTTGCGTCAGCGAAGTCGCGTACATATTTGCATCAGTAAAAGCAATTACCGCAAAATTTCTTGTCTGGGAGAACACAACACGCAAGGAACTTCAACCACTTGAGTTAACAAGCAAGGTAACTACAGAATTTGCCTATAACGGCACCTGTTCTGTATAGCATAGATTTACATAAAGTTTCAGGTCCTATTCGGATTAAACTAAAAAGTTTGTTTCAGGGCAAATTGTCTATTTTTAGGGCAAACTGCTATTTTCAGGGCAAATTTTTTCCGTCCCCCCGTAAAATGCCTTCCCGTACGCCTATGGGTTTTTGGATGCTCAGTAGTGATTACAACGTCTTACGTTCGACGGTTATTGCGATGAACAACTTTATTCAGAGCAGCTATTTCCAAGCTACAGTGGCGTAGCCAGCCAAAAAATTGGGAGGGCACAATGTTTGATTTTAGGCGAATAACACTATTTTGTTTAGAAAAACGCCTCTCAAAGCACAAAATGACTGTATTTTCTAAAAATTTGGGGGGCATGTAGACTACCCTTTGTCCCCCCTGGCTACGCCTGTGCCAAGCTGCACAACCATTTCGATTAACGCTTTTTTTAATAAAAGCGTTAACCAGAATCATATCTGAACATATCGTTTACCCTTGCGTTAGGTTTTCAGACTAAGGTTCTTGCCTCAAATTCATCAAAATGAAAGCAACATCTTTTTTAAGCTTGTCTTGTTGAAATAACTTTTTCTATAACTGCCAATGTTTTAAGTGCACCGTTGAACAAAGGCGACTTCACGAAAACCACGTTGCCTATCGGCTGGCTCTTATTCACTCTACTTGCAGTTGTAACCTGCAATCTGAGCTCAAAGTTAATTACCCACGAAAATGCACCAATTGCACTACCCCGCTTCAAGAATGTCATTTTCCGGCACCATTATGCCATGCAGAAAAACAGCAGTTATATTGAAACCGGGAAAAGTTATCTTTGCAAAGTTCTTCACTTCAACCGCCAATACTTGTTGATATGCATATTATGTCAAAAAACTTCGCAAAAACGTTGATTTGGAAACATGAATATGACGTCAAATTGTGACGTCACAAACAGCGCACACCAAATACAAATGACCACCATATGCCACAGAATGACCCCCCCAGGAAAATTTTCTGCGTACGCCACTGCTGCGGTTGAATGTCATCTCTTTCCTTTGTGCAAAGGACTTTTGACTGAGATAGCTGAAATGGCTTTGTCTGTCGAAGAAGGTGTAGGGACTGGGGCACAATTGGCCCTCAAGTAAGCATGACCGTAAATAAGGGGCGCAGCAAATTTTTTCGACCCCCTTGGAAAAATGATTTGGATGTAATTTAAAACTTTTGGACGTAGTTTGAAAAATTTGGCCCCATCTCAGGAAACCCTTCGCCCCTCAAACATTTTATCAATTCACTCACTCTAAAGCCACATGTCGTGTTCTTTTAGGCTAGCCTACCAGTCTGGAGCTTATAAACATGAAAATTGAAAAGCGGTAGAAAATATATTGAAAATAATAACGAAAAACTAGAACTTTTAAACTCCTTTCAAAAATTAATTTTTGGTCAGCGAAGTGCCGCCCCCGGAAAGTGCCGCCCGGGGCCCGCGGTCCTCAGTCCCCCCTTGCTACGCCACTGGTAAAGAGTTAGACCCTTGTTTGTGAAAGGTTTTGCTTCATAATGAAGACAGTGCATTGAGTCGTATTGCAGTTTTATAGCAAGACTAGCAAATCTTTCATTAAGTCATCTTTCCTGACAGACTGTAAGAGTGTTTTCGTTTTGTTCTTATCATGCAGGCAACTTTGAGCTATTCTCTACGATTACATAACTTTATCAACATACCTGACGATCTAGCGGCGTTCAACAGCACAGTGGATCCAACAAGGCTGCTTTCGATGCATTGCCTCAACTTTCCAGACGCAGATATTTGTCCAAAACGAGACCTTCGTTGAATGAAGACAACCAGCCGCAATTCCAAGGGAAGATACAGTGGCGCATTCCCTCCACCAGATATTAAACGTTGTTATGCAATCAATCCATAAACATGTGTAATTGTGCCAAACAAACGTACTTATAGCTGTAGCAGTTGAGTTCAAATCTTTCATCCAGTGCTTTATCAATAAAAATTGAAGAACTTTTGGCACACTTTTTGAAATTGGTGGGGAATTTTGAACATGTTTTAACTTCCATGAAAACATAATGAACTTTCGTCACTTCCATAGTTTTGCTAAAGTTTTACGTTTTCGAATAGATATGTGCAATGGCAGTTCCAGGTTAACAGTAGACCCCGCTTAATAAATCCACCTCCGTACCAAGTATTTTGTGGTTTAATAAGCGGAGGAATTTATATCCGACGCAGCTAAAATTAGAGCTAAATAAACAGAAAATAGGGTACAGTACATATATCAACACTCATATATAGCACGAAGGAATTGGAAGATCGTTTTTGTTTTGGTGGAAATGTCACTCTAAATGTCATCATATCTTGTTTTTTTTTATTGCATACAAAAGGTCTATTTCTCTAAATGCTTTTTGGTCAAGTCCAGTGGCCTACGTCATGGTTTGAGATTGCCATTTACGCATGGTTTTGAAGCCGAGCGGAAACACGCTCAGTTGGCTCCATTTGTGTCTCAAGATGCGTAGCGGACGCAACGTGTTGCCTCCAGTTGTGGATAGCTGATGGGGTTACTGCCTCGAATTTTTCTAGCGGGTTCCTTTGCCTAAAGCCCGATCACGGTTGTTGGTCACACGTGCGATGACGGATGTGCTACAGGGTTGGTTACTTAGTTCATTGCTTTTCAACCTTTTCAACCTGGATGACAAACACAGTGCGAATGAGTGCGGATGCGAAAATGCTGTTGCTTTCTTGGAAACGTATTTTAAACAGCGTTTTTTTATTTAATCAAGCCATTGCCTTTTTATGAAACATGGTACGGCGCACAACAAAACAATGGCCAACACTGCGCTCATATCTTAATAGTTCTGTGAACACCACCGTAGATAAATGCATTAAAAGTTACCGAAAGTCACCGCGAAACCTTCTATCATCTGTTTGCTTTTCCATTGTTACGTCGTCATGGAAACATAAAACGTGCAACTGCAAAGCAAACATGTATTGTAAGACCGCCCAACGATGTGCTGATTTTACATGTCCTCTCATAGCCCGATCAAGGACATGAAAAGAAGTGCGAATCATTTTGTTATTTTCGTGAAACTCACTGCTCGCTAGTTTTTACACGCCGAGTTCGAACAAGCTCAGCTTTTATTTCCTCTGCAGACCTTCCCCAAGGTAATAACCGACACGATAACCCAGAATACTGATTTCGGGCACTGAAGAGACAGTCTTACTTTCGTTCAGCGTCATGTTCCTTCTTGCTAACGCATCCAGTAAAC
>JGI24158J21664_10014539_pt1 | contig 10318 bp, 7 predicted proteins | sample Ectturendosymbi3_FD_21664 | JGI IMG/M metagenome (IMG submission 21664) | reverse complement strand
GCAAAAAGCAGATAAAATTTTGGCCGAAACTGCGAAACAAAACAATCACGCTTGGACACTGTGTCCTCTTGCCATGAAGCGAAATTATACAAAACAGCTCTGCGTGTGCGTGGCAGTGTATGAGCTTGTGGCAGCTTTGCTGGCATTGGAGCCGGCACTGCCAGAGGAGGAAATTCCGAAACACGTACGTTCGACGCAATATCAATTTAAAGTGCTCAAAGACGTGAATTGTTTCGTGTCATTGTGCAGTCGGCATTTAGACAAGGCAGGGAGATGGAATTGTTTCGTAATACTACTTTGCAATGTTAGAAGGGAAATGTAGGCTGGAAAAAGTAAAATGGAAATGTAATGGAAATGAAAATGTAAAATGTAAATGTAAATGTTGTTTCGTAATGCTACTTTGCAATGTTAGAAGGGAAATGTAGGCTGGAAAATGTAAAATGGAAATGTAATGGAAATCAAAATGGAAAATGGAAATGTAAATGTTGTTTCGTAATGCTACTTTGCAAGGTTAGAAGGGAAATGTAGGCTGTTGCCTGTTCGAAGCCACACGCATTAGAGACCTTCAGTGACATCGTCTGATATTTTATCATCGGGTTCAACACTGAGTGGCCTACCTGCGGTACAAAGTGGTCTGTCATGACAGCAAAACAAAGCGCCTGGAAGCGCCCATGGATCGTTTTCACGAAGTTCATGGCTTACATTTTCCCCAAAACTACATATGAATATACTGAAAACCACATGAAAACGATGAAAGCAAAAATTATCAGCACTTATTCGGTGAGATTGAAAAGCCACGATGGTCAACTAAGGTTGGCAGTCTTGTGCGGTTCCTTGTTCAAATAGAAGCATTACAAGGTTGCACAGTTGAACGTGTTTTCACTCTATCCGTTTTATATACAGCCAGTCCAGCGTCAAGATGAAATCGTGTTTCCTTTACTTTTAGTCAGAAGAATCAAGTTCTTCGTTGTGGCCGCCTTGATTAAGTGGTTCAGCATTATCCACATTCAGTTTTGAAGTTTCCAGAAGAACAGATGAACAAATTACTCGCCGGTAATTTTACTCCTGGTAACAGTTTTCTACTGTGGCAACAAATATACCAATCACTGAAATGAACAAAAGTACCAATCATAAACAAGTACACCAACTGCTTGAGAAAACAAATCAAACAATCACTCCAGTAAACAAAAATGACATTTACTTAAGTAAACAAATACACCAGTCTCTTAGGTAAATAAATATAACAATTATTCAAGTAAAGCGATATGCGGTGTTTTGAAAATGAAAAGTTTCCATCGCAGATAAAAATTAATTCAATAAAACCCAAAGCATTTTAACGGCGAATAATGAACGATAGGAATATTCTATAAATTTTAGGAAGATTCAGTTTCTTGTTCTGACATGTCCCGTTCTCCAAAACCACAAACGTTTCGCATCCGAAAGACTACAAACGTTAAGATCTCCCCGGTTTCGGTGTCAACACTGTAGCGTAGCCAGCACACAATTTTGGGTGGGGTCATAAAAATTTGGTGGGGCCAAAATGTTTGATTTTAGGCAAAAAAAACTTTTTTGTTTGGGATACCTTTTCTCAACGCACAAAATGTTAAAACTTTGTTGGGGCATGGCCCAATAGTTCTCCCTGGCTACGCTTATGTCTCAACGAACTCCCAAACACAACAAAAATGCTTAATAACAACCATGTCTGTTCCGCCCTCATTCATAACTGAAACTAACAGCTATTCCGGAACTACAAACTTTAACGTCTGCTGATTTTGACCTATAAGCAGTTTGCTCATGAGAAATAAGCAATAAAAAGTTGTTTTTACTCAGAATAAAACAATTCTAAACACGCAACTGAACAGCTTGATCCGCAATGCTCATAATATTTGCGAAGAAATAGACCCACTGTACTGTTTATGAAATGAAATGCAGGTATTACAAACTGCTTCCTCAGCTTGTCAAGTCAACTGCCAGAATAACTTAACAGCACTCCTGTGATGAGTATTAAGACACAAGCTTGAAACACTGCATTCACTTCATCTGAAGACATCGGAGATAATTTATACTTCATTGCCAAAGTTCTCCTCACAATGGAACTGCCGCAGCTCCTCTCTGTCATTCACAGAAATGAAATTGTGCGGAGGAACTAACAGCTAGGAACCCGTTTGGCGCCCGACGCACGAAATGCAAAACATCATTAATCAATGGCAGCATTTACTAAGAACTTACTTTACGCGGCCCTGAAGATTTTGGCGTCAGCTCCGGTTCCAACACCTAAGCACTTGTGCCTCCATGTCGAAACTGACTTGGTTCAGTGAAAATTAAAAAACACTATATTACTGTATTTGTGCAACTGTATTATTACACCAACACAGGCCTGTAGCCAGGTTTCAAGATTTGGTGGGGTAGAATACATTGTAGGGGGGCAAGATTTTTGCTTTTACTATATGTTTGAAAAAAATTTTTCTAGGGGCAACAAAACTTGGGGGACTGCCCCCGAATGCCCACCTTTGGCTACGGGCCTGCACAAGAATAGATGAGTTGTTGCGAAATTATGTGCTTGCTGTGTGGCGGGATTGGTTAAAGTAAAATGGAGAAACCTCGATCTTCACGCGAACGAAAAAAATATCTACACATAGGCAACACATGCAGTAAGTTACCTTGCTTGTCCCACAAGTCAGGGCTCTGGAACCGGAACCCAAATTTCCGGCTCCAGCTTTACCATCTAAAGGTTTTTGACTCCAGCCTAATCACCCAAAATTGCTTGAGATCCGGCTCCACAGTACTGCCTACAACAGGGGCGGGCAATTAATTTTGCTCGGGGGTAACTTTTGGAATTCCGTGTTCAGCCAGGGGCCAAANCCTCAACCGGAAATAGAAGCAAGCCTCTGACAAGTNAGACACAGCACTAAGTTGGAGGAAATCTTAAATTTAAAGATTTTTTCTGAATGCTTCCGCGGGCTACTGAAACGCTGCAGCGGGCNACTTGTGGCCCACGGGCCGCTAATTGCCCACCCCTGGCCTAGAAAGCCCCATGTTATTCGGCATTGCTGTTTGCAAGCTATCGTACGCAGCAGGGAAACAACCGTAGCAGAAGATTTCCACGCAGCTGATCAGTTCACTCACGAGCTTGCTTTACAATATTCCACGGTTTGATTACTGTATGTACATTTCAGATTAATAATAATTAGTGCAACCAATTTTTTGACCTAAAAACGTAAAATTTGGACTTTATAATTAGCAAATTTTAGCTTTCTTTTCACCTATACATTTTCAGCGTTTGCAACTGCAAAATAATTCAGCTTTAGGTGTTGAGGTTAACACAGAAGGATATTCATGCACTCTATGCTCCTAAATTTTGAAATATTTGGTTGTTTAAATTTTGGGATGATATAATGATAAGTTCATAAATAACTACAGTAGAGTAAAATCTGAGAACATCATAAAGTTGAAACGCTATAAGCAGGGCCGGCTCTAGCAGGTGCGGGACCCAATGCAAGACCTGAGCGCGGGGCCCCTCTGAGCAGTGATTTGTTGACGTCATCGTGTTCAGTCAACCGGGTTACGATCGTGATAGAGCGCATATATACAGTGCAGCACTAACACTAGAATTGAGCACGTTTGCTAACGTTCGAGAGGAAATTTGCTAGTTCTGACGAGAGCGTTCTTTGTTAATAATGAAATTTGTAAGGCGTTTCTACTGAATTCTCAAGCGCAGGATGTATGTGGAAAAAATGAACAATCTCCACAAACACCATACAGCGGGGTTCCAGAGGCGCGGGACCCAAGGCAGCTGCATCGGCTTAAGGCCGGCCCTGAAAAAAATATTGTTTCCATGGAGACGTTTACACAAGGCACTTTCATAATGCTTGCTAAGTGAAACATGTTTACCTGCAGCGGCGGGAAAGTCTTTCCTTATTTACATTTTGCGCATCAAATTCCGTTGCACGCACATATTTCCAAACCTGCCAGTCAAATGTTTGGATATAAAAGTATTATTAGCGAAAATTTTCTACAAATTTCTACGAGGAAGAAATGGAACTGCATTTTCGACATAAAAACGATGAAATATCAACTTTTAACAATAGACTGTGCGCTACAATCAGCGTGATGGCTGCGCCTCTTTTTGTGTGAAAGCTTAAATATTCGAGGCTCAGCGCATGAAAACACAACGATAAAGTCATTACTCACATTAAGCCAGCATCAGATTTCGTTTCATGGCAACAAAAACTGCCTTTTTGCCTCAAAATGCATTCAGTAGCTGCATATAGTGCCCAACCTGGTAGACATAGTGGAAATTTCCGTGTAGCGATTATGTCTAACGCATAATGAGAAAAAGAGCCTATTGTGACGTTTCTGGCTCAAGAGATGCCTACGTTTTGAATGAAAGGCTCATCTTGCAGAAGTACTCAGTTTCAATAATACCAGCAGGCCATCTTTTGGTGACATCACTGAGACGCCTTCGACAAAAGAAAAGCTACATGAACAAAAGATCTTCATAAAAACCAACTACTTTTCTTTGAAACGTTTGCGTCTGCAATCTGTTGTGTTTTGAATGAGAAAAGCGTTTTGAAACAAACATTCAAGGGTAGATTTTGGTTTCACGCCACTAACGCGTTACTCAAGGCAAGTTTTCAAAATCCAAATGACATTCGAAATGTACAGTAATAAAGTTAGCACAAGAACTTTTCAAGATCCAATTAGAAATAATGTTAAATAAAAAAACTTAAAGCACATTGCACCTTCAATATCAGATTTGCTTTACCTGAAGAGGTTATCTCAGATTCATGAAAAAGAGCTTAAATCAATGTTCTTCCACCTTTTTGTCATCGTGGAACCCCTGATATACTTTCGTGTTTGTCATGGAATCCTCATTAAAAAATCGAAATACACGAATTATTTGTAAGAAATTCAAATATTTCGTTGTTAGACACTTCAACAAAAAAACAAGCATTACGGAAGTTAAAAAGCATGAAATTTAACGACTCGGCTGTTCTTTTGGTTCTGGAATGTATCTGCTACATTCAGAATATGGTCATCCGGCAAAAAGAACTCGTATCTCAAATGTGTGTTGTCCTATTTTCTAACTTTAGCAATTGAATTACATTTGGCCAGCTTCGGAGGAAGTGCCTATTTTACATTTGAAAAATATATTGTTCATTACCGTCCACACCTTCGCTGTTGTTATTAATTTGCTTTGGATAAGAAAATCTGCTATTTTGCTTCATCTGTCTTGACTAAATAGTAAAAAGTTGGGCTTCACAATGTTTGTACTTTATTCCCACAAAGGTTGAACAGCAGCTTTAGTCTGTGACTCAGTATACTCTCTACTAAACTCAGGCTGATTCCAGGGTTGCCAGGTTGTCATAAGCAAACAAACAACCCTTAAAAAAGCCATATAGCACCATAAAAAGCCAAATACACGATAAATATACAACGACACCTTTAAAACATGTAAACGCGCTATTGATGTACAATACATACATATTTTATACATAAAAAGAATAAAAGTCACGCCATATGAACTTCTCGAAACTTTTCGTTTTTCTGAAGAGTAACTGAAACTGCAAAGCAATAAGCATCAAACAACAAAAAATTATAAATTCTCTTGCAGAGTTTCCAATGAAAATTTGTCATTCTGTGTCCAGACAATAGTGTGTAGAAATCTGCCAAAATCATCTTAAAACTTGCCAAATCGACATTAAAAATGTAACTGGCCAAAAAAATTCAAATTTCATCTGGACTTCCAACCCTGGCTGAGTCTACTTTCTACCAGTGTTGCCACTTTGTTGTTGCGGAAAAGTACTAGATTTCATGATGAAAAAACACGAGATTCATAAAAAAACACTAGATTACAAAAGCAAACTTACTGTAAACACAGTGAAAATGCCCAGCAAATGCGTTGCAATGCCTACCATAGACATTATGCAACTCATTGGAAACAAGAGACAAAATAGTACTAAAGGAGATAGTACTAACGTTTGTGTTTGTTTGTACAGGTTACTGAAACTTTTAACAGATGACCAAGTGACTTCACAGCGATATAACTCAAAACATATTATATTGTCTTGGGTACTTTAAGATTTCATTACGTAGAATTTTTAGCAAATTACGATTGCACTAAATCAAAACGTCTCAAAAACAGTCACAATTGCACAAAACTTTGCAATTAATTACATTCAGCTCACTCATAAAAAACACGGCATAGGCATAAAAAACACTAGTACACCAGATGAAATGAAAAACACTAGATCTAGTGGAAATACACTAGAAGTGTCACCACTGCTTTTCATTCAGTCTAATACTGTGAACTACACATGGGAAACATCGCATAACTAAGATGCAACAATAACATTCTTCTTATTTGCACACAATGAACAAGTGACGCAAAAACTATCAATATTTCTTTTCAGCTGTTAATTGCACTCAACCAGGGTTGCCAGTTGGGCATTTTTGGCCAAATGTGTAATTTTTGGCTTTTTTTCAACTCCTTTGGCTTTTCTTATTTTTGAAAAAAGGCCAAAGGACATTTGGCTTTTTTTCACTTTTTTGGACCAGTTAGATTTTTTATACCGACTTGGTAGATTTAAAGTTGGTTTTGGCATATTTCTGGGCATTAGCCGTTTTCTAGACAGTGTTTCTGCACACAGAATGCTACGTTTTATTGGCAAATCTGCACAAGAGTTCATAACTTTTTTGTTTTGTTGTTCAATCTATAGGGTTTGCACTTACAGGTTACTCTTCACCAAGACCAAAGGTTTGTAGAAGTTGATTAATGGAGTTAGCTTTATTCTTTTTATGCATAAAATATCCATATATTGCCTCTTAAAAGAGCGTTTGGGTATTTTGAAGGTGTTGTTGTGTATTTTTCTTGTAGTTGGATTTTTTAGTGCTATTTGGCTTTTTTAAAGGGTTGATCTGGCCTTTTTTGCTTATGACTACCTGGCAACCCTGCACTCATCCTCCTATACAACCAACTGGTCTACCTGGAGTCTGAATGCGCCACAGTGATCCAAAAAACTTCATAATGTCGGATCAACACACTGAATCAAGAAATCATTTCCCCTAAAAAACAAGGAACCCTCACGGAACCCCACTACATATTTTGCAGAACTCTAGGGTTCTGCGGAAACGTGTTGAGGAGCACTGGCTTACATAACAGGCAGACGTTGATTTAAGAATGTTAATGTAAAAAATTAGCAAAAGCTCCGAAGACTGATAAAGTGATCTGTACTACTCACTAGGGGTTGCTAAAAACTCAACAATTTCAAATATAAGTTATGAGTCATATCAAGCTGGAATAGTTCTTAGACACTTTTATGATGATTCAAAATTTATTTTGCTCGCTTTTCAACTGAAACTTTCAGCAGCTTGGAAGACAGCATATTCAAGATTATTGCACGATAACCGCAGTTGCTGAAATGTCATGAACGTTTATCAAGTAAGCGCCAGCAATGTTCATACGTTGGTTGACAGAGAAATGTCATGAAATAACTCAACGAGTGTGACCCACCCAGAACTGCAAACGTGAACCAAGCAACAGTTTGGACAGTGATGGAGTCTCGAGGCTTGATCTCCGTCTGGAGTCTCGTCTCGAGACTCATTTTTGAGAGATGGTCTCTGTCTCGAAGATTTTCGGTCTCATCTCATCTTGATCTCGAAAGCTCAGGTCTCAAGACTTTGCATATCACAAAGAATTAGCTTAGTAAATCTTCTATAAATCAATGAATTTATGTTTGTTGTATTTGTATCTAACAAACAACCGAAACACGTGTTAAACAATGCCACCAATTTGAAAAAATTCAGCTTAGAAAGATGACGATATTTTTTTCAAAAGTTTTGGCAAAATCCACAAATTGTGAAGTCTCGAGTCTCGGTCTCGAATTTCAAGTCTCTAGTCTCGGAATTTTTTATGTATTCTCGGTCTCGACGTTTTTACCAGGTCTCGGTCTCGAAGATTACGGTCTGGTCTATATCACTGAGTTTGGAGGAACCACAAAGCCAATTTATTAACGAAATTATACAAAACAAAACTTGATTTATTTGCCATTAGAACCAACACAATTTTGATTTCAGTGGGCTGCGAGTATAAATGACAACGCTAAAGACATAGGTAATTGCCCTGCTTACATCTTGTGATGTTTTTGTCGTCAGCAGTTCTAAAGCACACAAACATTCCGTTCTTTTAACGCGGCACGAGCTGTTGGAATGGTTACAGGTCCACTAGTCTCCAGAACAATCAGAGACAGTGGTGCGTGGACGTCGCACGATATAAGATCATCAAAGTCTGAAACACCCCACCTTCGCAACTCACACCTAAAGTCATCCCGACGTTCCAACACCCCAGTCTGTATGTTGGCGACTACAACTGCCAACATGTAAACTGGATTTACAGCAAAACATCTCCTGATGGTGAGATTCTGAACTCTTGGGCAACGGCCAAGAACCTTGAACTGATGTATGACGTAAAGGGAGTAGTCAGTTTCTCCTTTCACCGATGAAACGTCGGCACCAATCCGGATTTGGCCTTCGTGAGTGTCGGCCAGGACAACTGACTGGCAGACAAATGTTTTCTAGGAAAGTTTCTTCGGTCATAACACTGGCCCTCTCTCATAACGTCACCGAGACTCAAAGTTCAAGCCCACAGCGATCAGGTGAAGCGTTTGAACTTTCACAAGCTTCATTGAAAACGCTTTTGCTTTCTAACAAGTAAATCTGTTGAGGCATTGCCACCCTAGGACACAACAAGCATCGAGAAGGCATGCTAGGGATTTTACAAGAGCCTGTTATCTGCAGCCAAACAATGTATCCCACGTGGCCGTCGCAAAAACAATATGGAATGTTGGGACAAAGTGTGCGAGACCCTTTAACGCTCCTACATTCGAGCCTCAGTGGGGACTGACTCTGATAGAGTCGATTCGTCCCTCCTTTCCCAGCTCGAACAGAAGCAGGAGTGATGGAAAGAAGCTGTCAATTCCATCGACTGCTTGAACTCTAGCCGCAAGGCGTAGGGCACCATCAAAAAACTTACTGGTAATTCTGGAAGTTCCTCTCGCTGTGCCCGTCTTCGCGTCGCAAATCGTAAAGAATAGGGCACACGCGACCGGGGGCGGGAGTCCACCAAGCTCATCAAGCTGCTGTCCAGCCTGCGGAAGGTTCCAACACCTGAGGGACACAGTATTGCCGACCCTTTTAGGCCAGATGATCTTGCTGCCGCCCTCACGCGACTGAGGCCAGGAAAGTCTCCGAGTCTGGATTTCATCTTCCTGGAGTTTATACTCCACGCCGCGCCCGATCATAAATCATGGTTTTGCGATTTCCTCACTTCCTGCATGCACCAACTCAAAATTCCAAAGATCTGGAGAAGAGCACTAATAGTTGCGATCTCAAAGCTGGAAAAACACTTTGAAATCCAAAGAACTAAATCCCTACATCTCTGCTGTGTGTCCCTTTGAAATCCTCGAGAGTTAGCAACACTCATGTCGAAACAACCACCCACCCATTGATCCAACAGGAGCAGGCGGGCTTTTGACACGGGAGGTCGACCTCATACCAAGTCACTCTGCTGACACTGGACATCGAGGTTAGCCTTTCAGCAAAAAAGTAGGCTGGAGCTTTGTTTGGCGATCTCACAGAAACCTACGACAACAAATGGCATCATGACTAAAAGTCAACTGCAGCAATGAAATCCTGCCCTGCTGCCCCGAACCCTGATACCTCGCAGTACCGTTGGACAGGTTACTCACGTAACGGAAACACCTTGAGTCGCATCGCAAGGAGCTAGCATCACGCGTCGCGATCTTGGGGCTGCTTGCTGGCTCCGGTTGCGTTGCTGGAGCAACAATGTTGCACATAGCCCCTTTAGTACTGGTGCATTAAACTGCAGAGCACTGCACTCCAGTCTGGTGCCGCAGTCATCAACGACACATTGCGAATTGTGATCGGATACCTGCGTCCTACACCAGCGGACAACCTTCCCATTCTCGCAAGCATCCAACCTGGCGAGGTTCGTCGTAATGTTGCGAGCAACACTCTCTCTAGAATGCCGTGCAATGCAGCCTAGACACCTGCTCCATTCAACGCTCACTTGACCAGGGAGTTACAAATGCTCTGCGCCTGAAATCGAGACGCCCATTTGTACCCGCAGCGCAACAACCCATCAGCATGTCTGACAACAACAACATACGTGCGGTGCAGTGGGCGGACCACCAACGAACGTGGAGTGGACGGACAATCCTACGAGACTCCGCACTTTAACCCCTACGCAGTCACACACCCGCCCGGAATGACCTTCCAAGAACAGCATTGGTCCGGCTAA
>JGI24158J21664_10014537_pt1 | contig 10319 bp, 8 predicted proteins | sample Ectturendosymbi3_FD_21664 | JGI IMG/M metagenome (IMG submission 21664) | reverse complement strand
ATAGAAAACTGTAACATTTAGAAATGCTTCGCGACCCACCTGAAATAGCTTCGCGACCCACCAATGGGTCGCGACCCACTGGTTGGGAAGCACTGGCTTATATAATATGGATTGCCTCTGTGAAGTCAATGTTTTTGTTTCCTTAATCAAAGTGTTTGAAGTTCGTTGGTGTTCTAGTTTTTTTTTTCAAACAAACTATTTTTCAAGGGCTTTCCATTAACGGAACGACAAAAACCTTATTGAATGAGCTTCACATTTGGCAAAAATGAATCAGAAAAGTTTCTTCTTTCAAGCTGTTTTACAATAAAATCATTACGTGTTTGTGGCAAGCAGAAACAAGATCACTAGTAAAAACGGTTTTAGGAGAAAAAGCATTGCTGTTATCATTATCACACAAAAACGAATGCTAAATTGTTAACGATAGTTTGACGTTTGTATCTTGTACTTAAAGGAAGATTTGCTTGATGTGCAACTACCAGCCTCTTCTTGATTCAAAGTTGTTGCAAAGCTGGTGTTTGTTCATTGCCGCAGGCCTCAACTGATTACGGATAGGCATTGCAGTGAAAGATAATTAAGAGCTACGTTGCTGTCAAGAATGTCAGTTGTACTTATTGGTTTTAAAACCATGTTGAAAGCATTTCAAAACAACATCTGTTCATGAATAGGCCCGCGCTAGTCCGATTTGTTTACTTTCATAACTCTTTGGCCAACGTCATCATGCAAATGCCACTCAATCACAACAGCGTAAGGTAAGCATTTCCGCATTTTTCGTTTAGATGCAAAATCTTTGCATTGTCCAATGATCGTATGCTTATTGTGGAAAAAACTATGAATGATTTATACTTGTGCAAAAAATATCTAACGTTCATTGCAACGCATTAGTAAACATAGCTATAGCACTTGAGCATTTGAAGCTTTATCTCTGTCGCCTGTTCGTGCTGTTCAACACAATCTAAAGAACAGCGATTTTGATCTTTTTAGTTTGTTATGTTTTGCTCTCGAAAACTATTGCTAAGGATCGTTTAAAAGAGTGAAAATCTATTCATTCACATGGGATGCTGACCCATGACTTGAATACTTCCAGACAAACGCCGCAAAAATCCTCAACCTAAATTGGGTCCATTGTTAGCAATATCATGATTTGGTAGGTTCCAGTTGCATGACTTTTACCAACATGAACATCAAATGATAGAGGTGCAATTTGAAGAATGGTTTGTCTATGATTCAACATAAAGAAACATCATTAAGTTCGCTGTTACAGCACAAAGTACACCAAGTTTACAGTGTATATTGTTGATTGTTTGAAAACATTTTTCATTCGATGTTCCACTACACACTTCAAATATCTAAAACGAAATAGCATTGCAAGCGGTTTCAATCGTTTATCTCTGTCCTTGAAAAAATCTGTGCCATATCAGTCACCCCAGGTTTGCTTTGAGATGCCTAGATCCTTTTTTGTCTGCAATAATATCGAAACTGATCGCCTGGTTTTGCATTTTGTAGCAAATCCGTAAGGGTCTAGAACAGTTCGGCGATGTCGTTTCGGCGACGGTTCGTTTCGGCGATGGTGGTCGCAAATATTTTGTACCAAAAAAGTGTTTTTGAAATACAATAGAATTGACGTATAACGTCACTTCAAGGGAACGGATAAAAAACGTCGCTATATGGCGATCTGATCTTAGAGACGAACTACAATAAATCGTTCCTACAATTCCATTTTAGTTGAAGGCCAGAAACTGGCAAGAGTTAAAAGTGTTGTTTCATTAGGATTGCCGCTTGCTGTATCGTGTTTCCGCGAATCTGATGAGAAAAACACAAACAAGAATGTCAAATCATTGGCAGTTGTATTTACATGCAATACAGAGCATACAGTAGTAAAGTACTGCACTACGGTTTTGCAAAAACAGTCGCTAAGTTTCATTTGTGCTGTTCTTGAGACAGCTTTATCTACAGCACATGCTTCGAATTTTGTTAGAGAATTTTCCACCACGGGCTACTGCTTCATTTACTCGACATTCCACTCATTGCTCCGCCAAACCGCGGTCAAATTGACTACATTCGCAACAATGCCCCAAATCCCAATTAGTACATAACTGTGAATCATGTAACGATTTTCTTCGACTTCCTGATGTCATTGTGACGTCACACCCAAGGCTCAACGACTCCCCGCTTAATTGTGTTACTTTTCGGTCATACAATGTTTGTGTGGCGGCTTCACAACCGTGCTTACACTTCAAACTGTGAAGTAAAGTTGCAACTGTTGTAATAAAATACACGAACAAAATATTCTGCGGTGACCGACAAAAAAGCGTCGCTATGGCGAAGTTAAGATATAGCCGAAGTCCTAATAGCCGAAGTCTAATACACGTAAAACAAGGATGGGGAACCTGTTTGCTATCACGGTCCGCATGATTTGAGCGTTATCGTTGGCAGGCCACAAAATCAATTAATTTTGTCCTATAATTCTGCCTTTCTCTTTACTGTTAGCAAGGGTGACTTCTTTTGACTTACTGTAATATCTAAGTTAGTGATTCTCAACCACTGTCCTGAGAGCAACATGCGAAACCCCAAGCACCTTTTGTGCGGCTCTTTGCAGTCTTTCAATGAAACCTGTAACAATGTGTGCAACAGGCTTCGTTCTGCTATAAAACAAAGGTGTCAATTGACTTGTGTTAAAATTTCTTTAGTGCGGTTCTAACAAAGTCGTAAATCTGGATTTGGCTCCCTTCAACGAAAGAGGTTGAGAACCACTGATCTAAGTACCTGTTTACCATGGAACTTCCTTTTGACGCGATGTTGTGTTCTAACATGGGTAACAAAAATTCTGATGTGGGCCATATCAAATGTTCACGCGTGCCGCATTTGGCCCGCGGGCCGCAGGTTCCCCACCCCTGACGTAAAAACATGGGGATTCTTCCGCGACCGAAGAAAAAGCGTCGTTATAGGCGAATTGTTGTTTTAGACCATATGGTATAGGCGAATTCTGCTGTACTTCAAAGGTTAGATGACAAAGGTGTTTGTTTTCCTAAAACTAAACCCTAAACCTACCCTAAAGCCTTGAAATCTAAAGCTAATCCCAAAAGTTTTGAAAAAGAACTTAAAAAGCGATCCCAAAAGTGTCATGTCTTATAACCGATTTATCGCCCAAACGTCCATCGCCGAAATGTCCGTCGCCGAAATATCGTCGCCGAAACGGCATCTCCAAACTGTGCCATTGCGAATCCATAATGGCCTGGCAAACTGCAAATTAATGCTTTGAACACAATCTGTTGAGGTATTTATGTTGTTTAGAGAGACTTTGCAATATTTATCAGCATAGTTCACACAAAAAAATTATTCTGAGGTTTCATTTGTTTTGCCCTGATTTCACAAGTATTTCTGGTTAAAAATATCTGAAAACATCGAAATGATGCGAAACGTTCTTGGGTGACAACACCAGTATTTGCAATGAATATATTTAATCGTTTGACCGGTTTGTTACGGGGTCTATTTTTGCGTTCGCCTTGCAACCTCAACATGAATCTTCCTCTGACTCAGGAATTCACCTGATAAGTGACATTAATGACTTTGAAAATAAGTCAAGAAAATGACCGAGAAATCTGTCACTACTTTCGATACACAGTAGTGATTGGAACGAAAACTGGGAAACTAAGACTTCACAACTAATGAACAATGACTTCCCAGTAAACGTATAAAGGTAGAACAAATTGAAGAATGAGATTATTTCTCAATCCGGACTGGATATCGTGAAAACTAACTTAATATTAATTTTGTTAAATGTTATTTGTGTGTATGGTGCATTATCATGGTTGAAGGAAGTAACCGGCCTAATACTCTGTAGGAAAATTCTTTATTAATTTTGGTGTAAACTCTAAANTTAAAACTAAAACGAAAATGGNTATAATAACATTACGATTATAACGTGCAAAAGCGCGCTCTGGAGATGACCCATGACGTGACAAATTTCGACCAATGAATACTCTCTCCTCTCAGAGTGAGCAAGGATGTCTCGAAGTGAGAGGACGATTCGTATGGGGGAGAATACTCATGCCTCTCAGAGTGAGAGAGGATGTATCTGAGTGAGAGAGGATATTTCGGAGTGAGAGAGGATANTTAACCAACAGGAAANCGATATTATAAACGAAAGAATTGCTCTCTCAAGAAAATTCTTTTGCGTGAAGTACCTAATAGTGAGATAAGATTATAACAGAAAAACTCGCGAAACGTATTCGCGAAAACATTTGTAACCAATGAAAGTACGTGACGAAACTTACTTCTAGGACAGGATTTCTAGCTGAAACTCAATTAGCAAACGAGTATTCCGAGCTTAACATCCCAAACGGGTGTTCCGAGGGAGAAAACTCTAGAATGGGCATTTCAATAGAGAATCAATTATGTATTACGAGTTAACCCCTGTCACTATGTTTCATGCTGCTTGCTTCCTTCCCATGATGAAAACTATTGAACTCGTGCTAAAACCTATAATTATTATATTAATATCACAATGAAATTGATACAGTGTTGAATTTTAAATTAATAAAACTATGAAGACCAGTGTTCTGAGAAATATTACTCTAAACGCGGAAAGCCCCAGGTTCGCCGTAACACTATCCTACTCTTTGACCGGCAAATGTGTGCTTTAAATATACTTTCGTATTTTAGAAAAACCTTTGATATTCTGTGCTATGATGCAAAACGTTTGCTCTGGTGTACGAATCCCGGCTTGTCAGACAAATAAACTTGAATTGCAACTAATTTTTTAATTATTTGACAAGTGTTCAGAAAAAGAGCTGGTGGTTCCAGAGTGATGTTAACCTTGGCTGAAAGATATAAACGGCCTGCCTTAGAGTGATCGATGCTTATAAACAGAGATTATTGCACATTGGAAAATAATGCACGTGAAACGTTGATTGCTAACACTCTCCTCAGCATATTGCATTTGTTTTCCTGCAAAAATGTGCACTAATTTTCATCACCTGTTTTTCTGCACAGGTGAGCTAGACAGGAAATCCGGCAAGACGTGAAACTCATTCAACATCACCCCCAACTGAAAGCAAAATTTGTCTGCATGTCAAAAACATGTCATTCAAAAATGATCTCATTTACTTTGAATTCTATTTAAGATAAAATGCCTCTTCTACTTATTGTTAGTATTTGTAGTGCGGTCTGTCACAGACAAACCGTTTTCACTAACTACATTTGTTATCGCTGGTCCCTTGATCTAAGTTCCGAAAGCCCGTTTCATGAATTACTGTATTTTTTCATTTTCGCATTCCTTTGGAACTCTTTTATAAAACAACGCCCAACCTCACAGAAAAGTCTATGGAAACTTACGGGATGTTCAAGTCTTTCAATACTGTCCGCAAGGATTTTCAGCTCGTCTTCACGAATGTCGTTTCGTCTCAGTTTTATTTGTTTCACATTTCCAATCAATCCAACAACATGTTTCACCATTCGCACGTCAGGGGAATTCCGGTTGAGACAGAAAAAATCCAACTGCGTAGAAACGTAGCACTTGGCAGTTCAACATGCAGCATTGCACAGAAGAGAGAAATTTTGGAAGTGCTGTTCTTTTTATCTCAAGAACATGAAAATACATCTCATCCGACTTCAACCGGAAACTCAAAACATTTTTTGAATTTAAGAAGCTCTCTAACGATTAAAAAATATCATTTTTATGAAAGCTTATTTATGAGCTTCCATGAATTTCGTTGTGAGAAAAAATGGAAACCTTTAAGCAAAAACCTTTCAGTTTTCATTTGGAAACCTTTCAGAAAATGTTGCCTCTCGGGCAAGGAATGGTACGTGCAATTGGAAATGTAAGAACTACAAGTAACCAACCGGCTCCGATCGCTCTGCGATTGACTTCGACAGTGCAGCCATCACTGAATCCGTTAAAGTGCAACGATGAAGTCTTAAAACCTTCATTCCACCCATTTGTCGTGCAAGAGCATCAGCAAGTACCTGATTGATTGAATAATCCAGCACACGAAGTTCTGTAAGCTGTTTGCCACAAAAATGTAGTATCATTGAAAAGCCACCTACTTGTGAAAGCGCTGAGGTGGAATTCAACGGTTAAAGTCTGCTTAGTTTTATTTGAAACACTGTGAAGATTAGACCTAAATATATCCGACTCTCAGATATCATGGGTTTTCAAACTTCTATTAGATTTGAAGAAGGCATTTCCCAGGCGTTAAGTCGAAATCGACATTTGTTATTTTGCATGAATTTAAAATTTGGTGGTATTACCTTGACGTTTTTCGAAAATACCTTCAAAGTTACACAAACGCAACTCTTAGTTCCTCTTTACCTTGTATGGAATTACACAGTCACACAGTCAGTGTGGTATAGGCAAATATAGTCTTTTTATATATCAAATATTGCGTGATATTTCTGTGTCATTAATAGATCAAAAAACGGATGAGTTAGAAACTCTCCTTTTTAAATAACCAGCGTTTTTAGCTCACCTTGTGAATAGATTGATTTGTGGCATTCACAAGCTGTTCTAACGCGTTGCCTATAAAGTTTCCGAGATTCACAGCGATAGAACGCGGTGTGTCAGCCCGGCGAAGTACATAGCAAAGTGCGGCGATGTCGCTTGGATCCAAACGATATGCAATTTCAATTTTCTGAGGTAAGGATGCTACTATCATCTCCGATGTCGAATCGCTGTTGGCTTCAAAAGCCCATCCGCATAGTTTGAAGATATAGGCTTGTTTCTTCAAAACTCCGGAAGACAAAAGTCGCAGTACCTCTTTCTTCAAAATTTGTTGTTTTGTTTCAAAAGTTTGTTCCCACTCACCGGGGAATATTGCTGCCGCCATGCGTCCCACCGGTGGAGAACAGAAACCGAAAAGAAATTTTGCTACAAAACTCCAACGAGGCTGGTGCAAATAAACGACTGTTTCACTGAATTTCTCCACAGTAACAACGAACATCAAGTGCAAAGCAGCAAAAAACTCTTGCCATTGTAAATGAGAAAAGAAAAATCTTTTGTCACCATCCAAAATTTTCATGTGAAATTCTCTTTTGCTTACTATTTGGAGCCTCAAAAATACTTCCAACAAACTTTTGTCTCCATGTAGGTCATTTGAAGGGAAAATAAACTGGTTTTGTTCTATTCCATGAAAGGCAAGGGCAGTTAGCTCAGCTAAGCTTTTCAAATTTCCTTTAAAGTGGTCAGATCTGATGCAGGCATCGAAAGTTGAGACAAATACTTGAGACAAGGTAACTGTTTTTGAATTCTGATTTTGCGTATTCAAAAGATGTTTTATAACCATTATACAGTGCATGGGATTAACACAGAACCTAGCAATATTTGGATGAGTTTCAAGTTGTTTTTTAACATCAGCACACTTGCGATTGTTTGTGCAGAGCTGTTCAATGAGTAGGCTTTGTGATGCGTTGCTTAAACCTAGTGCCTTTACGACAAAATGTGGTCTGTAATGAGGATGGAGCTGGTGAAAAGCTCCTGGTCTGGATGATATAAATTTCTTGGCATTAGGCAGAAGATGACCAGCAAGCAGGTTTTTTAATATCTTATCCGGGAAGGTGTAATCATACAAGGAAATATCTGGCGATCTTATTCTCAATATTTCGAAATCCACTTCGTCCAAACCATCTATTATGATGAATACACCCTGAGCCTTCTGGAGATGGGTTAAAAGATAATTATCATTTTTCCTATTGTGCTCCCATGTTGGTAATGTATATTTTACAAGAAATTCAAGCACGCTCATTTTTTTATCAAAGTCGATTGATCTCAGAGGAAGAAAAAAGACATAAGCTTGATCTCCAATCATGAAGTCAAGAGTGTAGTTGAGCATTGATTTCGCAAGTGTCGTTTTTCCAATCCCTGCTGCACCAACGACACCAATGACATTTTTGTATCTGGCTTCTGTAGACTCGTCAATTTTGATATATTTTGAGTTGTCGTCCACGTATTGCTTTCCATCTTCTTCACCCAGTCGAAACAACTGACGATAATCGTAAAACTTCAGTGGCGTTTCTACCTCTGCTTGACCGACAAATCCACTCCTTCCGAACTCTTCCCGCTCTAAACTATCAAATTTGATTATTTGGAGTGGTACTGGGGCAAGCTTCTGAAAATCGATCAGACCTTGGTGTCGAAGAACGAGACTTTTTCTGAAATCTTGCACTGTAAAGATAAAATCATTGCCCTGCACTGATTAAGACTTATTTGGTGGTTGCTCGCTGTTTCAAACAATTAGTCTAAGTTATGAGAACGGAGGTAAACATGAACCTTTACTCAAAATTATCTAAATTTCAATGTAACACCAACTCCTAATTTATTTAAAAAATGTTGACCATCAAGCAACTAGTCCCCACAAAGACCACTGAAACGGATCCATTAGGTTTACAACAATCTTCTCATTTTTTCAGTGACAACTTACTGCTCGAGCTTACAAATCACTGGAAAATCATTTCCTGTATGACCGAATCAGTTGAAAGACATTTGGCTAATACGATTGAAAACAACACATTCAAGTAGATAAGAGTATAACACTGCTACAGTGTTTTTAAAATTTAAAAAATATGACACCTTTTCTCTCACGAAATTTCATTGTCAAACTTTGTGTGATGCGAATTACGTAACTTTGTTCTATTTCGTGGTTTGACGACGATGAGGTCGTTTTGCATGCAATCAAGCGCGACTTCAAGTAGAAGATAGAGTTACATGAACGCCCAATTACCAGCGAACCGTGTCCAAGACCACACACACAACACCCCCCAGGTTGAAGTTTGTTTAATAGTGCAGAAATTGCGGGCACCGTGAGCCAAGCAAGAACATTGCCGTGCGGTAGCAATTTACTCGGTCTTGTTGATACTCGCAAACCCGTTATTGATATGTAACATTGGCAACAGTCACTGAAAACGCGACAGTTGACCTTACCTGAATATGTATTTGACCAGCCTGGTGAAAACACATCTGAAAACAATATTGCAAGTACCAAAGAAAAGACAAATCCTATCGATGTAACTGCAACAACAATAAAATCCGCTTGTTTTTGTTTGCTAATAGAAGCAACTGAAAAAAGAAATGTTTTAATCTATATGCTGATCGAATACGTTTTGTAACGCAACTGCAGTATGTAAGTTTGCCGATGAAGATTTAAAAAGCATTGGCTCTACCGGATAAAATCAAACTGAGTTAATTTTAGAATTATTATTATTGTTGTTATATTACAGTGCAGCCATCGAGAGATCCACAGTTGCGCTTTGGCGAGCTGCCTCTTGTCACTAATCAAGCACTGCAAGTACGGTAGTTATTAAAATTTCAGTAATATTTACTCACAGAGATGGAGGTGGTAATGGTGCTGGTCACCGGTATAAACTTTAATGGACGATGATTCCTGAAGCAAAGAGATTCGCTGAAGTTTCGAGTGAAGTTAGTTTTTTCGACATCAGCTGTAGATATACGCCAGCCTTGCATACTTTTCGCTTTTTGCAGAAAGCTTTGTACCTGAGCATTCAAGGCGATTCCTGAGTCATGTTTTGAGCTTAAGCCTTCGGCATGGATGGTGTCGCACGCTGAATGTTCTTCTGTTTGTGGTTGACTATGCGACGGGTCCATGATATCTTTTTCCTGCATTGAATTCAATAGCAAACGTCTTGTATTTGATGCAAGCTTTTGGGCGTTATTAACTTCACCTGTGCAAAATTGCATTCCAGCAATCAGTAATACGCTTGTTATTTGCTTCAGAAACACAAATTTCCAACAATTTTTATCTTGATGTTTGACATATCTTGCACTTGAGGAAGGAATAAAATTAATCACCAACTGCAATATATGATTTAGATAGTTAATTTGTAAAAAAAATACGTGACATGCAAACGTATACGAAAAATGTTTTCTCAACCTTGTAAATAGCTCTAGGATATGCATAATTAAAAATTTGAAAAAGGTTAACCCACAGACGATAGAGAAGTTTCTTAAAATTTCAGTTATTTGGACTTACATTTGTACATTTTCTAAAATAAAAGGAAATATGTAGCGTTTGTAAGGAAATGTCAAAGCGCGAAAACCTTATGGGCCATTGGTACAATTCTAACAATTTAAAGTTGATCAAAGTGACCCAATCCAACTAACAACCAGGGTTGTAAGATGAAATTTAATAAAAGCCAAAGAGTGCTATAAAACGGGTATAGACCCATTGGCAGAGTTTTCAGAGTTTAAAGGAATATTAAACTCTGAAAACTCTGCCAATGGGTCTGCAGAGTCTGTGGAACACAGCTTAGACTGTAAGGAGAACTATCTGGGTCTTGAAATGCCCATGTGTTCTTTTGTCTCCTTGGCA
>JGI24158J21664_10014535_pt1 | contig 10320 bp, 9 predicted proteins | sample Ectturendosymbi3_FD_21664 | JGI IMG/M metagenome (IMG submission 21664) | reverse complement strand
ACAAGCTATTCGAGATCTGAGCGCAAGTTTTAATCAAGCAAAATAGATTTTTGGACATGTAAATTACCCATTTCGGTTGAAATATTAATTATTTTCCCACGGCAATGATCGCTAATATTGGTTCAATCAGTTCAATGTGGCCACGCTCTCGTAACGCGTTTGTGTTTCGCCGACATCCGTATTGGAGCCGACTGGCGACTAGAGCTACTGGCGGCTGAGTTGACCTAGGTCCATATCACGCAGCCATGAAAATAACCTGTGCGTAAATCACTCATGCATTGCATCTGCGTAGTGTACTTTTCTGTCATTGCGTGGAGCACTCCGGAAGACTTGCAAAACTATAGCAAGTATGGCAGGTTAGCATATACGTAATTAGCAATTGCAGGCATAGCTCAGTCTCACAAACCATTCTTCATCAGCAAATTCCAAAATCCAAATCCAGTCCGGATCCGGTTCTTGTCAAGAAAATCTGAATCGGGAACCTGCCGGACACAGCCAGATTCCGGGTCCAAAAAATCCAAAATCCAGTCCATGCACACCTCTGAGCAGAGATGAGCATTGGACTGGAATTGGATTGGACTGGATTCGGACTATGGCAAATTTTGTTGAATTTGGATTGGATCCGGTCAATAAATCTCTTTAAAATTTAGGATCAGGACCGGATTTGCACTGAGTTAATAGAAAAGAAACGAGGCATTTTTGTTGTGAAAAGGCTGCATTTAAAAAAATTTTTGACTTGATTTGAACTTAGACTTTACGTTTGAAAAATCTTTTGGACTGTGTTTTGACTTGGACTGACTTCAAAAAATCAGGACTGGTTCTGGATTGCAAAATATGACAGTCCGCTCATCTCTGATCTACAATTCCGAAACAGAACTGAAAGTTGCGAAAAAGTTCAAAACAAGATTATCAAGTCCAAATCCATTAAAGCAGAATTTATAAACTCCATTACAAAGCAGAAAATCCGCTGGATTTAAGTCCAAATCCATATTCATCTCTGACAGAGATTCTCTGGCAGCTAGTTGTCAAAGATGAACATGGATTTGGATTTCGACCTTAATTCGGCTGATTTTCAACTTTAAGATGGAATTGGATTGGATTTTATAAATTCTGTTTAACAGGATTTGGATTCGATTTGGACTTGATAATTTTGTTTCGAATTTCTTCGTAACTGTCAGTTCTGGTTCGGGACTGTAGTTTGTTACATTTATTCTGTAAAGTTTCTGGAAAAGTCGAGTTTCTCAAATCCATCAAAATTGTACATCGTGTTTGTATTTGAAACATTAGCATGCATTTTATCTATTGTTATAAAGTACAAGCCTCGAAGCCTACTCTATTGTGTTTCATGTCATCAAAGTTAGATGAATTTGTATGACTTTCATTGATTCCGCACCTTTTCTACAGATATAATTGTTAAACATCAGTGATTTCTCATTCTATTGCATCTGATGTTATAAATATTGCTAAGTCTACCTTGAAGTCCACTATTATAGTGTTTTAATTCGCAGGGAACATCTTTAGTTTTGCAAGCAGTAAGAAAACTTACTAGCAAAATGTTGAAATTGAACAAGAGTTGAAAAAGGACGCACGGACTGCTATTAGGAACACTAAACAAGACCACAAAATTTAGCTTTTTGCTGCTGAACGTACAAAAATCTTGCAAAGCTCAACTGCTAACCAAGCCAACACCACACAACCACTGGCATAGCAAGCACAGGTTGGTTAGCAGTTGAGCTTTACAAGGCTTTAGTATGTTCAGCAGTGACAGCGTGACTCCAGTCAATGACTCGAATCACGATTTTTGGTGACTCGGACTCCACTCGAGTCACGTTGAGAAAAATGGTGACTCTGTTCGAGTCACGTTTTTCACAGTAGGACTCGACTCATAGTTAATGACTCGAGGCTCGAGTCAGAGTCATTTTTACAAAATCTAAGACCATATTAGGTGCCATTTTTTCAAACCAAAACACGTTGGGCGCCATTTTATTTCAAATCAAATGACGTTGGGCCAGCGCCGGATTTACATGTTGGGGGGCCTGGGGCCCAGGCGTGGTGGGAGGCCCCATGTGCGGATACAGAATCTTTAGGTAAGGGATGATCGATGAAGTCACTAGTATTTCCACGGATCATTGATGTTTATGACATAAACTTCTGACGTCAGATTTGTTAACTCAACTGTAGCAAAACTTTATGTTGCAACATGATATTTGACAATGATTAGCAATTTGTGAAACTGTTGCAAAACCGGTCATCAGTAGCATCGCATCTACTTTTTTTGAAATGTTGTTTGAAAAAAGTTTTGAAAATGTTTTTGGAAAAAGTTTCCGGGCGATCCAACGTTTTCATCATCTCTAAACGCCAGTCCTGGCTCAACAATAAATTTTACGGCAAAAAACAAACGTTACAGGCAGAAGCGATTTCCAATATTGTTCGCATTGATTGACCAGACTGACTAGCTCTGTATCAATTGTTCATAGTGATTAAGCACATCTGCGATTAAACGTAATCGTGGCATTTGTATGTGTCATTGAATGGTCGTGGCTCGTCAGGCGCTCAAGTGTGTGCTTTCAGTCGCAGATTCCTTTTCTAGTAGGGAAATGCTCACATTTAGTCTTATCTGCCCACATCAGTCTACAAGTGAAACAATAAATACAAGTTTGTGAAGGAGAAAAACAAAGCCAGCTTCAGTCAACTAATCCGTCGTTGTGTTTCTGGCGATGAATAAGACTTGTGGTCAGGCCTGTAGCCAGCTTGGGACACCAGGAGGGGCGAAGAGTTTTCTGAGAGGGGACCACATTTTTTAAACTATGTCCAATAATTTTTAACTACGTCCAACACATTTCTCCAGGGGGGGGGCGAAAAATTTTCTAGGGGGGCTTCTCCCTCCCTGCGACCCTGGTTACGGGCCTGCTTGTGGTGCAGTTTGGTGACGAGTTTCTGTCTTTTCTGTGTTGTGGAACCTCATGGTTTAAAAATAACTTTTCATCACCATGTCAAAGAGGACCTGTTTAATTTTCAACCAAATTCCTGCATTTTTTCCGGTATATTGGCTGACCAGAAACCGATATCGTTGCCTCCAGTGATAGCGTCAGCCATATCATCTATCGTGTTTTTCAATGATACTTCTTGACGTTCTTCTGCAACTGCACCACTGGTTAAACTAAGTCTATTCTCATCTTTACGTAGATCTAAGTCTATACCAACATGTTCTTCGATTTTCTGTCTTCTTACAGGTTCCGCAGAAATGTCTCCACTGGTGGAGTTCACTGCCACGGTAAAATAGTAACTTCAATGTTTCTTGACATACCTGCAACTTCTTCCTCTCTCATTTTTGTCTCCTTTGCTTTTCACGTTTTTTAGAACCACTTGGATAAGCTCTACACTTGTAAGGTGACGATCCGCCTTTCTTCTGTTCATGTTTATTCATTAATGAGCTCAATAGGGCTGCCATATTTTCATTGCAAAACGGAGGACAACTTACGACTGTCACTTACCTGTGTGTATTGTGTAATATTAATAAGTCAAACACCAAATAGGCCTATTGGCAAGTTTTAAGCATTGAAATAAGACGTCCAGTGTGGACGATTTTTCAGTCAAAACACACAACCAAATTCATATTTACTTGTCCTGTTTAACCCAGGAGTATTTTGCAATTTCCTCAAATTTCTTTAAAATGTAGAATCGCCTTGAACAATGGTATGAAACTGCTTGCATGAAAGATGTTTTAAATTGCACACCAGCTATAGACTAAAAACTGGTTCAACCAGAAATATTTCCCTTTCTTTTAAGTTTGTGGCTGCATCAATGAAAAAAGCGTTCCAGATTAGGGTAAAGAGTCATAACGCTTTAAGTAAAACTATGCAATCTTTGTCAGTTCGCTGAAGCATTCAATGGTATTGCAAGTNGCAAAATATTTTGCNCACCNTTCATGTTCCATCATTTTATAACAAAATGCATTTNGTCAATGCTCTTAGCAGCTCTTTTTGCAAGAACTCAAACAGNTGACTTCAGCTCCATCAGTAGAAACGTTTATATCAAACAGATACTAAACACATGGTTCATCATTTTCCCATTCAGTTGTTTGCAAAGTGAGGAATATAGCCAAATAATTTAGTATGAACAGCTTACGTAACGGACGAAGGCAGAGGGGCGAATTCCACCCGGGCAAGCTATATGTGAAAACCGGACCCCATTTCTATTTCAGTTTAAGTTGTTGTTTTTTGTTTTTTCGGATTATTTTCCGGAAATTTAGGGTTTAGTATAGCCATCCACGAGCAAATTCCCCATCATTTCTCAATTTTTTTTCATGAGTGTTGGCTAGTGGGCCCCTCTTAGATAAATTTTCCAGCCAGGTTCAAACCTTTAGTTACGCCACTAATACTCATAGCTATGTAAAACAAGAAATGCAAAGAGGAAGACATTTTTGAATGTCCTCGGAGAATATTTCATTTCTCTTGAAAAACTCTTGAAAAACGTGTACATGTACTCCAAAAAGAGGGCGTATGCTAGCCCTACTAGCAATGCTACTCACATGCGACCTGTGCAAAACTGAGTAAGGCAGACGCAAAATCTAGCAGAAATGAGTAATGACGTAAACGAATGCGTTCTACCTTGGCCTTGCATTCACTAGATTCAGATACCTGGTCTACTTTCAGGAAACCCATAAGTGTAATAGTTGTTTCGTCACATATCAAATAATATTCAAGTAAAATACTGCTGTCTGGCCGACCGATATAGCGTCTACAAACAAACTTTCCTTGCTAAAAATGACTAGTGGAACGCACATGTCGAAAATATGGCTAAACACATGCATACGGTGGGGGGCCCTCTTTGGTGGGGAGGCCTGGGCTCGGGCCCCTTGGCCCCCCCTAAATCCGGTGCTGCGTTGGGCACCATTTTTGCTCGTATTTTCAAAGAGTTCACCCAGATTTTCAGGGATTTTGCAAGGTTTTCACAGATTTTGCCCAGATTTCCCTGTTTTTTCCCGGATTTTCATCAAACCAAAACCTTAGGGGGTGCGTTTGCATGGGCGTCCGAAGGGGGGGCAAAACGGGCATTTGCCCTCCCCCTTGGAAATTGGGACTAAGAACCAAAATTTTCTAGAAAACATGAACTCAGCAGCTCAATTCCGGTTATTTAATTTAATTCGTGCAATGACAGTTTATTTGCCGGTATGACACTCACACAATACAAGAACTGGTCTGGCGTAATGCAGTAGGAGCTTACAGTTCACTCGTATCCGCTCCCTTGTGTTGGCGAACGTGGGAGCCGATTCTTCTGCTATTGTTCTTTATTGCGCAAAAATAGCGTTGCAGCACATATTGAAAGGCTTACTTCAACCTTCAAGTTACGATAGTAGGCGTTTTGTCGCAAGTTGCTGTTGAACGCAGACATCTTGGCAGGAAATGCAGCGATACAGTGACTGCTGATAGCGGAAAGTCACGACGTTTTGTACTGTGTGAAAAGAAGCCCGAGTTAATCTATAGCAATGCATCCACAAGTTTGAAGTATCCACTGCTGTGAGTGTGACCAATGTGCCGTGTGAATAGTTTTATCCAGGGGTGGGCAAACTTTTTGACCCGAGGGCCGAATTCGTGACTGCCTGGCCACTGGAGGGCCGGATACTGTGCGCGTAATCTATGTAAAATAGGTTGTTAAATGGATTGTGGATGTAATGCAATAGTAACACTAAAATCTCACCAGTTTTTTACACTTTTGTAGTGCGGTTTTCAGCTAAGTGCTGCTGCGCACGGGCGTCCGCAGGGGGGCAAAACGGGCATTTTCTCCCGGAAATTGGGTACAAGAAGCAAAAATTTCTGGAAAACGTGAAATCAGCAGTTTAATTCTGATTGGTTGGGTTAATTTTTGCAATGACAGCTTGTTTGCCGACATGACACTCACAATGCACAAGAGTCGGGTTCACTGTTTTGATAACATGCAATTATGAGCTTGCAGTTCACTAAATCCGCTGCTTCTTTGCCTGCAGAGGCAGGTTGCGAAACTCGGGAGCGAATTCTACTATTGGCCTTTGTTGCATATCAATAACATAGCAACAAATCTTTGAAGATGCAGTTCAAGTCACGATTGTAGGCGTTTTGCTGCATGTAACCATTGAATACAGACATCGTGGCATGTAATGCAGCGAGACAGTGACTGGTGATGGCGGTACGTTACGTAGGTTCAAACCAATAGTGGGCGAATTGCGGCTCGCCGACATATTTTGCGTGGCTCTTCTAGATGAATGGCAATATCTCAAATTGATAGAGTTGTTGCCTCATATTTAATGTTTGTTTCCTTCATCAATGTGTTTACACAAGTTCGTGAAGTTAGTCACCAGAAGTATCTCTGTAAGAAAATTTTACATTTAGCAAATGTTTGTTTTCGTGCGCATGCGATTTCACAACCATGTAGACACACAACTAGTGAAACGTTTCAAAAGATCTATGCCAGTGGTTCCTAACCGGGGAGGAATTTCTCCCTGGGGAGGAATTTCCACTTTATAGTGAAGTTACCAATTCATTGCAAGTGTTGTGCTGTACTTCTGTGAAATGGACATTGGCTCTATCAATGAGTTATATCACTTTATATTTGTAAGTTATTTAATGGACTAGCACACGTACAATATATGTTGACAAACTTTAGTGCCGTTATTTGTCAACAAATAATTTTCGTTCCACTTCTATTAATCAGGTTTTTGTCATCAATAAAGACCATTGTTCCAATTGTAGTTATTACTAGCTTACGAACCCGAACATAAGCTACACCGTGACAGGTAATAGGCAGGTGAGAAAGAATATATTAGTAGATCAAATATTCTTGCAGACTCTTTCCTTCTTTCAGTAGTTAGGCTACCAGTAATAACTGATAACAAGCAGCAGTAGCATAACATGAAAGTTATAAACAATTGGTAGCGAACTAGCATTGCTTTGCACAGCAGTACTTTATCAGGAGGGTATCAAAAAGCAATGTAAACAAATGTGTGAAGTTTTCATCTGTGGAAAATATTCTGTTTTTAGCACTGTAATCAGTCTTATTTTCTCCTAAGCTTTGCAGGTCAAAATGTGCTTTACTTTGTGATTCATCACTGCTTATTATTAGAGCGAAAGATAAGAAATCAGAAGTTTTCATCTGTTTTAAAAGTCAAAGGTGAATTTCTTGCTAGTAGTCATACTATTTCTTTGAACAAAGGGCTTTTAAACACATTTTCGCCTTTGTGTTAATGCAAATGTGTGCATGTTAGAAAGCACACATGAGAGAGGTAATCGACTATTTGTTTTGCGCTCTTTGCATGTCTTCGCCGGGCAACGCTGTTACTGGTCTGTTTTTAAAAGCTCGGACACAAATGTAGTTTTCCTAACAGGCATTTTCTTGATTCTCTTCGCAAGTAATAACAAAAGGTCCTCAGGCATTGACGGCAAAGCCAGCAACTGTCTTTCCAGAAATTGTTTATATTACCGTTATCTTTGAGTTACGTTTCTGCTAGTAACTGTTCTCTGAATCCTCTATACCTGTGATTGTTGTTTTTTCAGTGATTTCCTCATGGTAGGAGCGCTGCATGTGAAAAAACTACCACATTACATTACTCAAAAATGTTTGTTACATTCTCTTAGTTTTGTGTAGCCTACTTCATATATTTCATTTTTCATTCAACTTGAGGCACACCAAGACAATTGAAATAAATAATGTGTGAAAACGAACAATAGCTGGATCCGGAGCCGGAGCTATGAAAAAAGAGCTCCGGAGCCGGAGCAATAGTCATGAAAACTCACAGCTCCGGAGCAAGAGCCGAAGCCACTTTCATGAACAAAGGAGCTCCGGAGCTGGAGCTGTGTCATTTTTACAACAGCTCCGCAGCCCTGTTCTTGTCAAAGCATATTCTTGAAGCAAGTTCAGTAGGCTGTGCACCTCAGTGTGTAAGGGATTCCTCAGGTTTTGATTAGGGTTCGGTTGTTAGACAGAGTTTCTTGAGCAGATGCGTGCAATGAAATTAAATTTTAGTAAATCACATTATCGTCTTGTACAGATTTCAGCCTTAACTTTTAAGCAACTATAACAGCATTTAGCAACAGTACCAAAATACAAAAATATGATGATCAGTGATGTAGTCGCTACCGTAACCTTCGAAATCGAGACCTGGCTAAAACTTCGAGACCGAGACTTCATCAAAACTCCCGAGACTTCAAAACTTGTGCATTTTACCAAATTTTTTTAAAATGTCGTCATCACTTATNGGTTGAATTTTTTCAAATTTCTGGGATTTTCCGACCGGTTTTAGTTGTTTCTTACTTGCAAATACAACAAACAAAAGTTGTTGAGTTATAGAAATTTTACTATAAGATTTCTTTGCAATATTCAAAGTCTCTAGACCTGTAGCCTGTGAGACCGAGATGCGACCTGAAACCTTCGAGACCGAGACTCGCAAAAATGGGTCTCGAGACGAGCCTCGAGACCGAAACCAAGTCTCGAGACTCCATCACTGATGATTATTCATATATGCAGTTTGGTTTTACAGCAATCATACCAGAACCGTCGCCAGAAAGTTTTCAATAGGGGGGCTTTGCAGTTCTGCTGGAGACTTTTCGTTTGTGCGGGGGGCTTGAAATTATAAAATTAACCAAAACTCCACTTATTTATAGTGTTTCACGTTTCAATTTGGGGGGGCTAAGCTCACCAAAGCCCCCCCATGGCGATGGTACTGAATCATACCCTGTATCATACTATTCTCCGATGATAAACAAATACAAATTTCGCATTGATCGAGTTGAAAATTGAACTTAATTGCTATTTGAAACTTTTTTTGTTACTGATGTATTTCAATGTGCTTTGATTGTACTTTTGTTTAATTTTTATCTTTCTGTCACGAAATGAACAGTGGCCCTATCTATTGGATTATTATATCAATGATACCTGCTTAGTTAGATGTTTGAGTGCATTCCAAGTTTTCTGTGCGATTCTTTGACTTTTCACCAGTTAAACTTGCTGCATACTTGAGGCCACCAAGCAGAGCTAATTATCGTAGCAATAATGGCTTATTGAAAGGACGCAACAATGCCACTAGGATTATGGATTTTACCCACAACGTGCAATCTGTGTCATCGCAAAAATGAACGTTTAAACCTTTTCAGCCACCCTGCTGAAATTGTGTAATAGGGGAGGAATGAAAAGTTCCAAAATGAGCAAAGGGAGGAATGTATGAAAAAAGGTTGGGAACCACTGGGATATGTGATGTATATACGATATCAAATTTGGAATGTTGCANGTGCGCAAGAATGAGATTTCAATGGGGNAATGCTGTGGTGGTTCTGNGNATTTGCGCACCTTAAGAGGGAACAATGGTCACCAGGGAGTCTGCCCGATTTGATAACAATGACAGTGAACCTAAATTGTATGTTAGGCTACTTAAGTTCCCACAAGAAAATTACAATTTTCCAAACACAGATATCGTCAAAAGCATTTTGCCATTTTCTCAATGTCAGAATGTGAACGAATATTTTTCGCGAAGATGCAATTGCAGACCACAAAGTGAAAGAATACTAAAATAAATTGTAAGACTACTGGAGGAGTTCCAAGCCAGATTTGACCATTTCCAAGAGTTAAAAACATGCTTTGCACTCCTTGTAAATTTATTTCATGTTTGTGTGTCGGTGATGGCTGTTCTGTTGGTTAACCGTTTGTTACAAACTTGTCTGCTGTAGAAATAAAACTGATCGAAAGGCAAGAAAATCTGGCTAAAAAAACTTTAGTCGATTTGGTCAGTGCCACTCTACACTAAAATACCAGTGTATAACTCACTTCTGTGTATAGCACCACATATTGCTGTGAATTTTTTGTTCTCTGTAATGAAGTTCGCAAAATCAACCCATCGTACAAACCTGCAAAAAACACTTGGGATAATTAAGTGCTTACAGCTTTAACGAATTAAGTGTTTTTAAGTGTTTACAGCCGTACAGCTTCAACAACGTACTGTCCAGATTTTCGGGGACTAGAAAATGAAACAAAAACTTTATACTGGCAATTACTTTACATCATTTAATGTAAAACTTGCATTCTTTACCGTATTTCTATTGACACTAAAAAATGGTTTTGCGGCTCGCTTGTGTTTTTGGTTTTCTGCAAATGACTCTTCCATTTGAACACGTTTGCCCATCCCTGGTTTGTACTATGTGTATAAAAGCATTGCTGCCAACAAAGCTAATTTTTTGCAACCAATTTTCCCCCTAAAGGTGCGCAAATGCGCAATACCACCAAATCATTTGCGCAGTGAAATCTCATCTCGCGCACTTGCAACATTCCAAAACATTGGTAAAGCACGAAAACAAG
>JGI24158J21664_10014533_pt1 | contig 10323 bp, 7 predicted proteins | sample Ectturendosymbi3_FD_21664 | JGI IMG/M metagenome (IMG submission 21664) | reverse complement strand
AAAAAATCCTTTCTCAGCACAGAATCAGACACTAAGATCTTACAGAGTATATATTTCGCCTACAAAGTAGGCATCATCAGCACGTAATACTTCACAATAGTCCCGTTGCCACGGGGGGCTTTGGTGGCTTAGCCCCCTCAAACAAAGCTCCAAGCCCCCTAAATTCAAATATGAAACATTATATACCAGTTGAATTTTCCTTAAATTTAAATGTCAAGCCCTCTCTCCACAAACGTCAAGCCCCTCCGCACAAACGTAAACCCCCTATTGACGACTTTCTGGCGACTGTTCTGCTTCACAACACTGCTGTCACAAAGTAATGGACGATAAAATGGCCTTATATCGCGAATGCTGTTTACCGAATTCTAAAAAATGATTGTAAATGAAGTTGCTGTCGTAGGATTTAGAGGGGGAGATCGCCTCAATCTCCCCCCTGGATCCGCCCCTTGACGAATGGGACTAGAATGTGTGAAAAAGTTCATGCTAATATAAGAGAGTTTATGAGATCACAAACATATACCATTTTGGATTGGATAAATCCACGATGAAAGATTACGCTAGCTTCGTGCCGGAATTGAAAACTGACCCAAAAAACAAGATTACAACGGTAGTGTGATTCAATTCCGCAAACAAACGGATTAGCTGCAAATTGACAAGAAAGAACCGGACGCATTAAGTCGTGACCGGGCACGCCTTCCCCAAAGTCGATTACAAGTACTGTATCAACATTCTGGGAAAGCTGGAACAGGTGAAATACAAGTACAACGTAAAAATATAAAAATTATGAAAAACATTAAAAATAAAAAATACGAAAATAGGGAAAATAATAAAAATATAAAAAAGAAAAAAGTGGAGATGTGAAAAGATATAATTTATTTCAACTTTTCAAAATACGAAAAGTAGACAATATAAAAAGTATCAAACAAAGGTTTTAAAATATCAAAACAAAGGTTGCATAAACTCCAAACAGTTGAAAATATTACCTGAAAGCAAACATGCGAAAATTCTCTGAAGGATTGAAAAAAATGAAAACGTGTAACAAATAATTTAGTAAAAGAAAAACGTTCATCAGAAGATCATATATACAGACGCACTACAGTTAGTCTGGGTTCGGTTCCCCCCTGGTGCTGCGCAATATGTCAGCCAGGCAAATCATGGCAGAAATTGTGAATTTTTATGTGTATTCTGGCAAAAGAAAAGAAATCAGGACAAACATACCAAAAAGGCGAGGCGCAGACGTTGTTGGTAACATTGCGGTTCAGAAAAAACGTTGACGGTTTTTGCGTTATAATGGATCTCTTCTCTCTTCACTTCAATTTTAAGGAAAATTTACGGAAATTTTGCCAGGTTTCAGAAAACACAAACGCATTGAAAAAAACGTGTCACAAATCAAGGTAGTGATAAGCTTTTCCGAGCATATTGTTTCCGCACCTCCACTGAAAACCGTCTTTGTTTGACGTTTATGCCTACATTTGAAAATCGCTGAGAGAGTCGGCCTACCTAGCCAAACGTACTGCTGGAGAGGATTTGCATTTGTGGAAAATTTAGTTATTTTCAAGAAATTCAGTTACCGGGTCCGTACAAACGAATCAGCATACCCCGCGGCACAATGTACTTGGTTGTATGTCAAGTCGCTTCTGTTCTTGAAAATGCGACAAGAAAATGAAAGGCCTTAGTATTTTTCTAAACAAACTATTCTCACTCGCTCAAGAAGTGTTGAGATATTGCTCAACTGATAAACCTACTGGGCTCACTTTCAACATTATCTCTTTCTTGCCTTGGCAGGCCTTGATTTTGATCGTACAAAACGGGACGATGCCTGGAATTACAAGGAGGTTTTAAAATATCAGAAAAGTTTTTGCCAGAAACAACATGAAGAACAAAAACAGGAAATCCTTTTTTGTCGAAGCAAACTCGGAGATATTGCTTAATTTGCCACATTTAATTTTACGACCGTTACTTTTCTATGTTGTGTGGCCGTCAGTCCCGTCTTGTTCCGGAAGGAGGCGGCTAACTGACCGGGACACCTAAAGTAACTATACGATCCAAGTACCGGGACTATTCTGGTCAAACCGGAATGTACGGCCAGTTGATTTATGGCTGTATAGAATTGAAAAACAGGGAAATTTGCCGCTGCAAATAATTCTCGAAAAAAAATAAATTTGTGACGTGAAGGTGTCCGTCGTTCTTTGTCATCCACGATCATCGAGCAGGTAACCACAACCTGCAATCGACGACCTAACGAGTGGCAAGCAATCAGAACAACGTGTATATATCAGAGGTGAGCGGATAGTGATTTTTTCACTCCTGATCCATATCCGGAAAAATTTTTGCATATCCATATCCAATCCTTGTCCGACAATTTCTGAAATTTAGTATCCGATATCCATCCGTATCCGATTGCGACACTTGCTAAATATGCAACAAACAGGTAGTAGTTACAGGTCTGCCAGTGGACCTTCATTTTTGAAAACTTATTCATCCGTCACCTGTAACATGACACTAATCCATGACAGGTGTGCAGTAGACTGCACTACGCTCGGTAGAAATGTAGTAAACCTAAACCTAACCCTTTAAACCTGCACCATAAACCTAAGCCTAAGCCCTAAACCTAACATTTAAACCTGAACCGCAAATCTGACCACAAAAGTTTGGAAGTTGAAGAAATAATGAAAAGGGCACCGTGAAAAGTGCAGCCACTACTACTAAAACGAAAGGTGCTTGATCATGGCGAGAGTCAACGCGAAAACCATTTACACAGTAAGACACGTCTACATAACTACCATGACAGTGCTGCTAATGTTGCCAACCCAGCGTTCTATTCTCACCGTGTCACCGCCAGCAGACCTATAGCCATTTCCAAACAAAAACACCCTGTCATTTGGTGACCCAATCCATAAAAATAACATCACATGTTGTGCACTTTCAATCGGAAAAAAAAATAGTATGTATTTTGCCGCCAGAGGTATAGTCCCGCTGTGGTTATTTTTCCATTTGAACTGTTGTGTATCTGGCTTTGCCCACTTATAGGCTAACACTAAGTTCGTAGGACTAGCATTGGGCACAATGAACCTGGTCGAGTGGGAATTCCTGCTGTGCGAGTGGTCGTCGTTTGGGCTCTCAGCAGTGTTGTTTCGGCTCGGCTAATAGAGACGACTCTTTTTATGGGAAAAGTTTTGATGTAAGCTACAGTACTTTTTTAATAAGTTTTGAAAATCAGACACAAGTTTGCCATTTGGGTTAGGGTTTTAGGTTATATGGCAAAGACGATCCGCTAATCTAAGGATATAATCCTTGTCATGTGACCAATTCATACAATCTGATACAGCCAATTGCAAAAGAGCTCCATCATTCAATCAATTGGTAAATTAAAAAAAATAGATTATGTAACTCTGAGAGGAGATCACAGTATGAAATATAATAACAGTATGTAGCTTACAAAAACTACATGAATTCAAACTGTCTTTTAGCAAAGGTTGACTGTATAAAAGTTTAGGTAGAATGTTCAAAACTCTAAAAAATGTTGCTTTAAATATAATAGGTTGATCGCATTGACCGATTGATCGCCGAGTGTCACTTGGTGGATCGCACTTGATTTTGCATTGGATTGACAAGATACCCAAAGAGAACACTTTTAAATCAATATTCCAGAAAGTACATAAAAATTATCTATCAATTAGTTGGTCACATATGTTCTTTGGTGCCTATTGCAGTGGCTGACCATAGGCTACCTCGGCATATTATTGCGCGGCAATCATGTTTTATGCGTAACAGCCACTTTGCCCTCTGTCTGTGCATCAAAGGCAATGGTGCACTGTATATGCACATGTGATACTCAACTTTGGCATATGATATTGTATTTGTGATTTTATTACCGACCGGTCGATCGCGAATTAACAAGAAATTTTCTAGTCGATCCCAGTCGAAGACAAGCTGGCCACCCATGAAATAGACTAGTTAGTAGCCTACACGACACACGCGTATGCCATTCAGCACAACAAACAAAGCAGTATACCAGCAATTTAAGAGCAGCTTACTACTTCTACCTGGCCGGAAAAAATTAACGATAAATAACACGAATTACCACTGATTGTGATGAGTGCAGCACATACTGTACTGACAATATAAAAACCATACCAAGGAAAACACTGCCATCATCATTTGTGACAGTTTGAATCACTCTCAGGAAAATTTCGTTATAGAAATCAAACAAATATCCTCATCCTGTCCTGATCCAGTTTTTTTCAAAAATGAATTTCCAAATCCAATCTTGATCCGAAAAAATCGCAAGTATCCTGCAGGACATCCAAACCTGATCCTGCCCATGCTCACCTCTGGTATATATATCTATTTAACCACATATAGGGCTTTGACGTGATGATATTGTTTGCATTATACTACATATCTACTGAGATAGATATGAGAGGCAGGATCAATGAAAAGAGTTGCGAAAAAGGAAGTGTGAGAGCAAAGCGAACTGGCAAAAATTACATTCGTGAAACAAAAACAAAGCAATTTCGATTGTGGAAAAAACTGGCTTAGTGAACGTTTTATTTTTTTTCTGCGCTAATACATGCTGAATTACTGCTTTTTAAACTGGCAGTGACAGCAATGTACCAATTTTTCCATAATTCAGCTTTTCCCACGCACAGTCCCGATGGTCGGTAATAAATAGTAGGTCACGCATCGCTGCACTGCGCCTGAAATAGCTTTTACTTCACATAAAGGGAAGAGGCAGAAATGTTATTGGTTTAGCAAAAATAAAATAATTAACTTTGTGACAATTAGTAAAATTACAAAATGTAGGGGGTCGTTGATGCAACTTTTCCCCTCTAGACGTTTGTATTCTAAAACAGAAGTGTAGGAAACAGGGCATGCGTGCCCAAACTGGCACGCCATAGACTTGAAAAGTGGCACGCACACGAGCGATTAGTTTCAGGCAAAAAATGAGTTTTCTATTTGGTGTAAATCAAAAAGAGTTTATGTCGTAAGAATTTAAATTAGCAATTTTATTATCGCGCGACTACCTGCTGTCAGATGCTTGTAAATAAGTAGCTCACTGCAGTATCGCGCTGTTTACTTTGACGAAAAAGTTCGTCTACAACAGGGCCCGCTAACGTTTCTGAAACTGAGAGCAACTTCGTGGATACTGATTAATGCGAAGGACTACCAGTTTGATGTACACTTCTGAAATAAAAAAATTGCCCAATTTATTTTTGTGTTATCATTCATGAAGTTAATGATATTCATCTATGTGAAGGCAATGGTCAAGTTAACGCGATTTTCAGAACAGGCCCGCGGGCGATCCAGGTGGTCCGTGCGGGCGACATGGTGCCCGCGGGCACCACGTCGGTGACCCCTGGTCTACAATGTCATCAACTATTTGAGCATGATATATGACACGGATCTAGATAATATGCAAAACTTTGGCACGCATCCCCATTGCATTTGATGCCTCTGTTCTAAAACACACTGCTCTAAACGGCGCAATGCGGCAAATTAACCCAGGATCATTAACTCTGGTCTTCTCAGTTGATAATGATCACATGAGCTGCCACATCCAGAAATTCTTCATGAATTTAAGTGGTCTGCGGCAATTCCAAGCAATTCATGCAGAGTGTTAGTTCAAGATGCTTCGAGAAACCGGTTTCAGGCATTGATAACTAAATTGCGAGGATCGTACTGAACAAGACCAGGAATGCAGTGAAATACGGTGACGCTGGTAAAAAACTGCACATCTGGCAACATCATCCTATTACGATAATCGAGCTATTGTAATAGCTCGACTATTGTTATATATTGTTCGTTTCTCCTTTTGAGGGAACGGCTGAAAACAAATTATTTTCAGTTATAATCCACGCCGTGGAATTGTTCTCTTGGAAATATCGATTAATTACTGAGCTCAAAAGCATTTGCACCTTCAAACGTTAGTTTATGTTTTCAATAATGGGCCAGTCGATTTGCACATGTGTTTCTCGTAGGGCGGCAGGTACTAACTTTCGATGAAGACAACAATGCACATATGTTGTCAATTTCCAAGAAGAAAAGAACACACATACGAACTGAATACGGCGCGTTGTTGATAATCCAACATTGCGGTAATATTGACTAATTAGCAACACTGCTATTTTCCCACGGCAAAACTGCTGACTGACGTGCGATTCGAGCCTTGCTCGGCGACCAGCCGTTGCTGTATCAATGAAAACAGCGATTGTTGTCTAGCGTAGTGCTATCACATTGCATGGCAGCTGTAAAGTGCTAGTTTACAACTTGTTCCTTAGCTTCAATACCGGTGCGTTTGAAACCTTTCGTCGACATTTTCTTGCGTAATGGGTAAAATAGGCTTTGTCTACCTGTTTTTTCCTCCACCAATGGCGGTTGGAGTCGCTGAAGTCAGGTCACGCCAGGTACTACGATGGGATTTGATCTGTAAGAGGTTGTTTCTTTGGCTGTCGTAAGCGTTAAAAGTTTGTCGATTTTTTTTCATAAAAAGAAGTTATAACCATGTTGGTTTCGCTAAAAGAATTCCAATGGTTGTCACAGTCTTCACTGTCGGCGCAGCGAACACTTACTTCAAGTGCTCGCGAAAAACGCCTCTCTTTGGATGTACAGTATTTACACGCATGATGTCATAGCGAGGTGGCAGCATAATTAGCAGCGTGTACTCAGTGGTAAACCAATTTCAAATTTTATCCATCAAAATTATTGCGGTGCTGCGTGGGAGGACCAAGCCTAGCTGCTCAGCTGATTCATCATCACTGCAAGACAAGGTTTGTAGCTAGAGCTCAGTTGTGTCAGCTTCCACCTGCGCCACGGCAGCGAAGTGCAAGCTTGTGACTTCAGTGCCACTACTGTCGGCGCTGCTGTAGACGTTACTGAGGTTGAGGTTACAGATGGAATGAACCTCTGCTTTGAAAGCACTTCGTATAATATGTTGCATGTTAGTAAACATTGTTGCTTGATCAGTCTTAGCCTGAGGCGTTGCGTTGAATCTGTTGATTCAGTAGAGAAAACTTGCGTCACCACCTGTGTAGGATGCTTTTGTTACTTTTTTATTTGTGGTGTTCCGCTAATCTTATCAGAGGCAAACATCTTGTTAANTGGTTGGTTGTTGCGNAATTCGTCAGTGGATGGATGTGAGGTTTGGTTAGGATTGCGCCATGTGAGGGTTTTATCGCTAACTGTCTGGATGCACAGCATACAATTTGTTTTTACTCAAAACGTTTCTCTGTGTTGAACGAGGATTGTGTGAACGCTTGGTATTCCGATTCTCCCGATGAACGGTCTCATGGAAAGACTGGGCAATACACCAATCCGTAGCAGTTGGTAGATGTCCAGCAGCGAATGCAACTGATAATTGAACAGTGCAATGGTTCGTGTCCACGTCCACGAAGGTTGCCACGCTGCATGATGCTCTGCGGCAGAGTTAACCGCATTCACCTCATGTTCCTTTTGGGTTTTTCTGTCTAAAAAACAGTTTGCAACAGTCTTACCCATCAAAAACCTCTCGTGAATGCACGGATTTGTATTGGCGACGCCGCGGCGCACAAGGTATTGTTAAGAATCGCAGAGAATGCCACCGAGCCGAGATGCCTTTGGTACTTGCTTGGGTATATATCGCGTAATTAAACATAAAATTTGAAAAAACAACAAGATAGGTTAGTTTTCTTCAAAGATACTCTAATCGAATGGAGTACTTTTATGCATGCTTGGCAATAATAGCATCGCCTATATTTTTGGTAATAGCGTGCAATGGTCTGATTTATTTGCTCTAGCTAGTCGACAAGATTCTCCAAACAGAAATCGTGTTTTCAGTTGGAGTGCTAACTGTATAGCTTGCTAAAGGCGAATACCTACCATTTAGCTGTCTTTACCTCAGCAGAGATGCCAAGAAGGAAACAGACATCAAAAAGACGCAATAACATCTTGCTAACTGATTGGCATTTGAAACAGCAACTGAAGTAAAGTTTATTTTTAGATAACTTTTCAGATCTAGAAGCAAGACACTAAGCTGCGAAATGCTGCGAGTTTATCAAGCTACAGTTTTCGCAACTGTGCGGGATAAACCCCCTGTGGCCAAGAATACACGGCAATGAAACTACACTATTAGGTAAACCTGCAGGGCAGCACCATATTTTTACCCGAAGCATATTAATGGAGTAATTGTGATGGTAGCTGCGGGTGCAATTCTCATAAACAGCTACTTCAGGAAAGTGCGTTCACTTAATTTTACGCAAATGTATGTTCTTCTATTGGAGTTGATGAATTTTTATCTGACATGTTTCGTTCCAAGATTTCAAGAAGGCATGTGGCATATTATCGCATATAATCTCGATAACATCACTGAGGTTAATATTTGAATGCAGTTTGATCTGGTTTGCGAGCTTCACTGCAGGCGGAACGTCAGCACAAGTTTAACTGAGAGCAAATCCTGTAGAGGGGCCGCTGGTTGTAAAAAGGGAAGGGTTGTAGAGACGTAAGACTCCAAGGTTTTTGCATCGAACAACAACAACAAAGCTTTGCACTTTCAAGAGTGTTAAGGCTACGAAAGAACTAGTTTGGTAGCGGTTACCTTCCTGGAGGGTTGGCGATCCAGACCTATTTGAAGGGTAAACAAAGCATTTCATGAGCTCGTTTTTCGTGTTTGCAAAACCAGCAACAGCAGCAGTTAGCATAAATGAAACGTATTAGAAAATAATGTTGCGGTGAAGGGGAGGCTTTGCTCTTTGGAAAGCATAGGTCAACTGCTACTTGTTGATCAGCTTCCGTGGATTTGATTGCGAAGAGGAAGAACCATTCGCTTGCGCAAAACCTCACCTTGCTGAGTGTTACAGTGAACGGCGTCTCGTGTTACCCATTCGAATGATGTCATGGCTTACCAGCGGTTTAAGCTGACGTCATTTTAAAATCTCTTCAGTTTGTAAGGCGAACGACAATGCAGCGTATTTGAATTCTACATCTGCTAGACAGGTTCATCTTTTGCAAGTTGCTGCAATCGTTGACAGACTTTAATATCTGCCAAGATGATAGGCAGGCTCCAAACTGGATTTTCACTAAACCAGATTAAAACACTCGGTGCTAATCATATTCTATTGTGGCACAGATGACAGATCGACGAAACCGCATTTCAGATTAAGAACGGGCGCAAGCAGGAACGAAAGGCACTGCGGACTCAGTTTTCAATTACATGGGGTAATTGGATGGCTCGTCACATCGTTGCGTGCATGCCAAAAAGCGGCTAAGATCGAAGTGTTCGACTTGACACTTGTCGACGGCATAAAGCAGTGAGCACAACTTTACAAACGCTATGTTTCAAACTTTTGATTCTTGGTTGAATTGCTTAAGCGGTTGATTGGAAGTTGACAGTGTTTCAGGGAAGGTGTACAAGGTATAGAGATTTAGACGCTTGCAGAAAGCGCTCAGTGTAATTTACGTTTATTAAATTTCTTCTTTTCTGGTCTAAATCGGAAGTCTCCAAGTCCAGTTGGATCTTGTCGAACTTACCGCAAGAGAGAACGTGGACGTATGTTGAACGTAGAACTAAGCGGTTTACCTATCACCGCAGTAGTGCTTCACAAAGCGGTCGAAAGTTTTCCTAGTGTGATCACTAATTACCACGTTTGTTGAAAAAGACTGCCGTCCGATGAAAGATAGCATGGAGACGGCGTACCATAGTGGCGGCAATGGATGAAAATCACTTGTAATTGAACGTAACTGAACAGCAGCAAGCTGTGAAATTTACGCTTGTTTGTGTGTGATCGCCACTCGTGACCAGCGCATTGATGTGTAAACAGTCAGCAAGGAATCTCTGTGTTAATTTGTAAATAGAGTCAGCAAGGAATTTGCGTGGAGACCAATAGGTTTAGAACACGAACGAAAACTTATTATGCTGTAACGAAAGTTTGGCATTTACTGACAGGTGCTTGTGTTTGGACAGTGGAACGAAAGCACAAAACACACCATCTCATTGGTCAAAATGATCGTGTCTGTGTGCTGAGACTGAGAGTCTTCTTGCATTGTGCTTTTCGCGGGAATGACAGTTGGCTGTCAATGACGGCGAGCATAACTTTCAGGGCAGGGGTGTCAAGCTCGTTTCAATTCAGGGGCCACTTCAGGCAAATTTAATTTCAAGCGGGCCGGACCAATGTAATCACTGTATAACACCAGGGGCGCAGCCAGGATTTTTCTAAGGGGGGGGGCTGAAGTTATGGAAGCAAAAGTCAAAGGAAACATTGCTTGTGATTAGAATAGTCAAGAAAAGCACTTAATTTGTGGAAAAACAATTGACTGTACTCACCACGAAAACTGGGGGTCCTTCCAACT
>JGI24158J21664_10014530_pt1 | contig 10324 bp, 10 predicted proteins | sample Ectturendosymbi3_FD_21664 | JGI IMG/M metagenome (IMG submission 21664) | reverse complement strand
GGGAGTATGTACAATAGGGTTAAAAGTATGGAATAAAGATGGCTATGGGAGGAGGGAATATGTTCAAAGGGAAGTGTACAATTTGAAATTGAAGTGGGCTATAGGTAAGATGAAATGGTATACAGTTGACATAAAGAACTCATTTTATCTGTCATCATAGGCAGAGATAAGTACATCTCTGTACTGTTTTTTAAATGTGAGCTGGGAGCTGTCATGAAGAGAGGATTAGGTTGCTGACGCACACTGACGAATGATAGACTGAAAACTTTTCTGTTCTGAACCGTACCGAAGTACTAAATTAAGATTGATTGTTTCCAGAGAAATTGGCTGTTTCTTATCGCAGGGGATCCAGTTTTCATTTGCTTTACTTCGTGTGTTGTACTGCGATCATTGCAGAATTTTAAGTCATGAGATGCGGATTAAATTTTCAACCGAAATGAAATGTATTTCCGTATTTTCGAATAAAAGTTACTTGTCACATCTGTTTAGAAGAGGCACGATGCAAATATATCTTTGTGATTTTTGGTGACGGCAGCAGGTGGCAGGCCTAAGCCTGAAATTTGCTTCCTGTTGGAGCGGTTGAGGTGAACGCTATTGCCCAAAGAGCGCTACGGCGATTCACTTAGTTGCCCGTGGGTCAAACACCAACCTTTCAATTGAGAGGCAGACACTTTACCAATGAGCTATGGAAATATATCTTTATTATGACAGTCTGCCCTCTTGATTTTGATTATCAGCTTGCTGCTCGTGTATACGCGCCAACAAGTCACACGACCATGCGTGCGATTTCCCACACGAAGCAACCTTCTCGCATATGTTGGTTCTGGACTGACACGTCGTTGGTTGTAAACGTCAAGCTTCGAAATTCGACCTTAGTTTGAAGCGCTGACGTTTGGCTGCGGCAATTTCTCATAGCATGCTTGAAAGCAGTCGTGCTTGACTGTTGTTTGTAGTTGGAAGTAATTTTTCTTTAAAAGTGTTTTGTGTAAACATTTTTTTCAGTTGTTTCACGCGTTTTTCTTGGACTAAAAAAGTACTAAGGTCAGCGGTTTCATTAGCGATTACATTCATGTCCGTGGTTCCACCTCACCAGCAGTCCTCTGCATTCCAGCTGCGCCGTTGTAATAGCTGCCTACACAGGGCATGTAAAACACGCACCAACTTCGTATCATCGTCTTGTATAAACAACGACACTCACCATTCATAAGTTGCAGTTGCTCTTCAATGACCACGGGAACATTTCGAAAGGCAACAAATCGCCAGTTCGACGACCCTCCACAATCGCAACGTGTCGGTCGTTGCCAGGTGACGTAACAACACGCACCGCCCTGCAACCCATATTTTAAAGACGGTTGGCGGTTTTCGACAACCGAATGCTCATTCCTGTTGATGCCATTTTTAGCAGAGGTCGCTTCATCTGTGGTAGTTTTTGATGCGCTTTGCGTGAGACCAGAACGACCTGGCGCCATTTCATGCTCCACCTTGGCACAAAAATCAAGTTGGTCTCCGCTGGTAACGCCATCTTGCAGTGAAAAGGCAAACGCGCTCCTCTGATTCGCGCCGTTAATTTCACACAAAAGTTGTGCAAGACCTCGAGTATTTTATATGCACCAACGGTGACGACAGATATAATAGATAGAAATACTAATTTTTAGTCAGTTCTTAAACCAGAGCAACCAATTTAATGCTATTTCGCTTTTTTCGGTTTGATTCCCCTTTGTTCAATCCAGTCAGTGTGACGACGCAGCGTTACGGGAATCGAATGCCCGGCGTGATGTTTCGGCAACTAGTCTCGAAATAATGCTCAGTACATTGAGGATCGCTTTCTGGTCGGGAAAAATTTACTTAAAAAACTGCAGCTCGATATGGTAAGTTCCTGTAAATTCGGCTCATTTGGGAATAAATGTCGTACCCGGTAGTGATGGCAGCCATGTGAATGGCAAAAGAACAGTTAGTTTTGTGGCTGCTCATTCCTCTGCCGGAAAGGTTTTACCAATAAACGCCTGCGTTTCGCACTTCAACACTGCGCCTTTCAAAATTAGTGGAGTGTTTCATGAAATTGATGGCCTTCATCGGAAACGTTTTGAAGTGGCCGTCTATATTAACTGTTGTTAACCGCTTCACCAGAACGCTCCGCTGTTTTGTCAACCACGTTGCTTATTTACAAGGGTTCTGTATCGAGCGCTGCGTTCACACGCTTCCTCTTGGCAACGTGTACGGTCCTGTTGCACAGGAAGATCATGACCGTGTCCAACGTTGGTATTTTTAAATGAGTGGAAGTACGTTTTGACAGTGCAGGATACCCAATTTACAGGTATGTACCCTGTTTATAACCCCCCAGGTATGTTTCGGCCAGAATGCGTTTTTATGCACTGTCGGGATAAAATGCCGTCGGGATATTTGTAAACAGAAAAGTTATCCCAATGAAAACTCTTCCCCACCCATATTTACGGGTCGCGGCGCCAGTTAGCGTTTTTGTGCCTCGAGTTTAAAAAATGAGATAGCAGCTGACAGGTCAGTGAGAATGATTGAAAATAGACTCTTTTCGGTCGTGCGTGATGACTGGGAAACAGGGATGGTTCCTGTAATAGCAAGGAAGCAGCAAAAGCAACTGTGGACAGCGAGTGTTTTGCTTTATGTGCTACGCGTGGCTGGCGGTGAAGTGACCAGACGTCCCAAACATTTGCTGGTTGTGCAATATCTTGCCTGTCTGCACGCCAGCTTCCTCGGTCAGTCGTGAAAATTGGATTGCTTGTTAGGGTGTTGTGATTAAATGGCGACTGTTTAAAACGCGATTTTTGTCTTTTTTTGATGATGAATCGATCTGGGCTTCCTTGTTTGCATCCACGTTATCGTGCGAGCTTGTACAGTCTAAGGCGTTGTTGCATTCCACTTATTTTATCTGAGTTACAATCAGGCAACCTGATCAGTATCTTCAGCAAATACTGCCCGATAGCAACAGAAATAGAACGCGCGTCCTCTCCAGGATCAGAAGCAAAGCTTTACAAGCATCAGTCGTGACCTGCGAAAAGTTATTCATTTTATAATTGCTGCGAAATGCTTTGCAGGTCATCCTGTTTGTATCGAGAAAAGAAACATGAGATTGACCTGAAGCCTTTTGTTATCAGGGCAAGATTTTGCTTCTTTTTTTGCCAGCGGTTGTTGATTTTCGATCTATATGGTTTATGACAAATTTGAATTGACTGGTACTGACTGCACTGAATCAAGTTTAGGTGGCAAGCTAAGTACAGTGTTTAAAACGACTTGAAACGTTATGCAAAGTGGGTTTTGCATTCATCTGATTACGTAATGGCAACAGTTCCATTTGCCCTAGACTAGGCAATGTGATCTTAATTAGTTTTGTCTCAAAGATCGTTATACTTCTTTGAAAGTCATTTTCAGCCTACGCCATTAAGATGTGTATTCAAGTCGGTGATGTTTTATTTGCGAATTCTATTCTACCTTAGTCTAAACAAAGTCTTGTTAATCAATAATGCTTACGTTTAAACTGTTTAACTGCAGTTGCCAACGCAATCTCGTGTTGCGCCCGTCCTTGCTTCAGCAGTGCTCTACTTACCACGTTACCTGCCGTTACTGATCCGAATTCGATGATGCTATGTTTCAATCCATGAGATGCAGTGGACACGTCACTCTGGGAGGCTTGGGCGGGTTTAAACCCCCATTTACAAATCAGTATATCAGGTCAATAAGGCCTGGTGGGATTCGTGAGCCCCCTACCCAGATGTAAATCCCTCTAACAGTACTAAGCTAGCGGCGGATCTGTTTTTCCACCTCTTTCTGCTTCATCCTGTAGGATTACATTTACTGATTGGGGTCATGTCCGATGACTTGTATCGCTTGATCGGGTGTAGTTAATGCCGTGCTTTTTCAAAAGTTTGTTTGCCCCAAGGTCAAGACTTTTCTGGAAGAAGGGAACAGTACTTAATCAGCGAAATTGTGCACCGAAATCTCAACGCAAGTAATTAGACTCCACAAAGGTGACACCGTCAAATCAATCAACAAATTAAAAAAACTGTGCTGATTGATTAAAAAAAAGACTTACAGATTGATTCGACTTCGTCGCCTTTGTGGAGAGCAATTACTTGGACACACATGTACAAGTCCAAACCATCGCAAAGTCATTGAAAAAGAGCCCAGTGATCTGATTCCTCGAAAGCTTGCAGTAAAGCTAGAGCTTTTAATTGTGAATTTGTGCGTGTGTCGTTTGCGCTTTTCTGTTTTTTTTTTGACGTATGCACCAAGACTTACATTCACATAGTTAGAATTGCGTAAACTGTAAGCGGAGATGCGGTCTCTTTTGTGAAAAATTCAAAACGACCAGGCGTATCTCTGTCTTTTAAAGTACATCGTGCAGCGATAAAAAATTGTAAGTGTACGCTGTATAGCCGGACCATGTGCATGTTTCAGAGCAAGGTCGCGCTAAAATAACAGTACAGTCGCCGGTCGTGGCAGCGGGCTGCACGCAAGACAACTGTGTCGTTAGCGAAGCGAACGCCAGGTTTACGAACCAAGTTAATTGACACTATTGATCGGATCGCCGTGGCTGAGGCCGGCTGTCTGACGTGAAGGATCGAGCGTGCCTCGGTTTCTGCCGCTATTGACGGTAACACAATGTTGCACCGGGATAAGTTTTTTTCCATATCTGAGGTTTGTTCGTTTGTACGCGCGTTGTTCACATTGTACAATTCTATATCACTGAGGTCGCGTTGTTTTGACTGAGCCTCCCCTGGCCGTAACTGAGTGATAGGTTTTGTTTGTCTGTCCATTTTTTTCCGAAAAACCTTTCTTGATGTAAACACAAGCAATGCCCAATCACGCTTCGCTAAGGCCATCAAATGCAGCCCAAGAGTCGTTCTTCGCATCCCCGTGTAATCCAAATCTGGAACCAATTTCCGGCGATTGAATCTAAAAACGAATCTCGTTTATGAAACATGAGTGCTATGCTCGAAAGTTTAAAAATAAATCCAAACTTTTTCGTATTTTAAACATTTGCAGCAAGAAAGGCTTAATCCATCATTCGAAGTAGTCTGCGGTGCAGTGTGGGTAGCATGGAAACCATTGCATACTAGTGGGCCCTCAAACCAATCATTTGTACGAAATATGTCAAAGCATTGGTGCTTTGATATGTAGCCCCTGCCAGTGCTTTTTATGGTGTTCTGAGAGATCGAAACGGTTTGAAGTTTGTCCAACGGTTTCTCAAAATACAGTAGAAACTCACTTTACCACCACCATCAAAATACATTAAAACCTTGCTTTATGACATCTCGGTATCCAGATGAAATAGCTGCGATCTCTCAAAATGTCTTTGCGGTCAGCAAGGTCAAATCTTTAAAAAAAAACTGGTGTCGTCAAAGACGATTTTCTCTTAATGTCTCGTGGCAGTTAATTACCAAAAATGATAAAATAAAGGCAACAGAGGAAAAAGGAAAAATGTGGACAACTTTAGGCAGACGGATTTAACGTCGGAAGAACTTAGAGCAGTGGTTCTCAACCTTTTGCTATGTTTCTGCGGGTCGCGGGAGCGTCTGATAAAAATACTCGTAATCTCTTCTATATTTTCTTATTCCGTATATAGAACCACCTTTTGTTGTAGCCAAAATAATAGGATCACCTGGCAGAAACAATAGCCTACTTTTTCATTTAAAATTGTTTCAAGCGTGATTATGACCATTTCAAAGTTTTGAGTGTGATTATGACCATTACAGTGCTGTTGCGTGTAGCAACGCACGAATAACTTTGTGACGTAAGAATGTGTTTGTAAATTAGATTTCTGATTGCGGTAGCTAACTTGGGAGTTATTGTAGTTTTGAATGAGTTGTGCTGTGGAGTGATTTGTATATGGCACGGGTCTCTCTCAATGATGCTGCCATATCCATCAATTTAATAAATGAGTCTTTGTTCAACATAGTGATATCGTACGTTATTTTTAGTCATTGTGATTTTCTATTGTGCAAACATGCAAACACCACTGCATTTCATATGCCTGACTGACAATTTTTTGAAGGTGGTCGTTAAGTTAAATTGGGTTGCAAAATGGGACGCTGCACGAAAAAGGTTGAAAACCACTGACTTAGAGCATCTGAAAAGCGGGAGTTGTTGGAAAACTAATAAAATCCAAGTTTAGAAGGTTGGGCCCACCTTTAAACCCAAGACTGTATGATATGGCGTATTGAGAAGCTCTGGTTAAGCAAATGGTTACTTTTGATCATGTTGTAGGCAAATTGATATCTGAAGAGTATCCATGATCTTGTTAAGATTAGACTACTGATTGTCATGATATTCGGTGACTCGACACCTCCGCAGTTTCGCGACAAGCGATTACACGGACAAGGCGTCCTGAGTGGCGCGATGCAATCGCACTGCACACGTCGATCGGAGATCTGCGCTTACAGTTACTGCAGCGGGCTGGTGTGGCTCGTGTGCATAGTTTTGGCTGTTCATCGTTCAGCTGTTTGCGAAACGCGGCATGCGACTGCTCTAAGTCGTTCGCGCGCTGTTGCGATGTGTTGCTATCACACAAAACCGTCTGAACTTGCAAAAATCCCTGCTGCGTTTATTGTAGCGGTACTTATGCCACGCGACATGATGTTGGGAGAATGGTTGGTGTTTACTGTTTGTTCGAACAACGTGTTGTCAGGAACGTGTTGAAAATCTTGATGCTGATCAAACCGCCTGTCTTATATGCTCGAGTCGACGTAATTGAATTTGCGTGGGATGCTGTGGCATGAAACCAACGTTGTCTCCTGTTGAAAGACTTGATTTTTTCCAGCTTTTAATGCTGTGTCTGTATCTAAACGCTGAGCCTCCATTGTATGCAGCTCTTGCTGGTCACCTGCGCACATAGGCCTCATAATGTAGGCCCTACATTTACGAACTGCAAAAGAAATGTTATTTTTACATGTATGGCTTTTTCAAATTTAGTAAACGAAGTGCAAGAGAAAATATTTGATGTGTTAGTTTAGCAGTTGCTTGTAGTTATACTTAATCATATATGAACACCTAGAAGCATTTATTCTTGCGATTCTTGTTTTTCAAAAAACTTTTTAAAATGCTGGGTTGAAAGAACAGGATGATTTCGGTATTATTCTATGTATCAATTGCCACGACGGTTGATGACTTTGTAAGCGCAACAGGTTTTATGAGCAAAACTAAGTGTCAGTTGCACAAGCAGTTTCTTTCATTTGCATACCTTGCTTCGGCGAAGCTCATGAAAACTTTCCGTTCACTTCTAAATCCTTTTGCTCTGCCTCAGGCAAGAGCGCATCCGGTGGCTGTGGGTTTGAACAATAATAGGGGCTGCGCGAAAGGGTTTGGAAAAAGACGTAATGAGTTCGCGATAATTGGTTTTCTTTGATCTGACGCTATTTAATCGCGCTGCGTTCGTCGTGTTTGCCGAACTGGTACCATTGCGTCTGCAGATGAGAACGCTTGTCATACTCGTTCATTTTTATAGTTGTTTCGCCCTACTTCGTCTATTGTTAAAAAATGTTTTTTTTTCTTTATTAAGTTTTGGGTTATACATCATTGCCAGACCTGCTACTGAGTGCGTTTGCTGCGAACAATTATACAACGCGGTTTGGGAGCGTACCCAACTTAACAACTTTCTTCACCTTTTAAACTTGGTCAAATATGGCAGGGCATTATACAAAAAAATTGTCAAAGCTTGTTCAGTGCAACGAGTGCTGGAATCCCTTACAAAACATTCGTCTGTTACAGGAGAAAGTATCTGCTCTATCTCAAAATGTTAAAAAAAGGTGAAGTTTCATGTTCATGTGGTTGTACAGAGCAAAAGGTGCAGTTACTATTGCTGGATACGAGTTGAGCATTACTCATTTGGAGTGCAGCCGTCTTGTTTGCGGTACAGCTGCGTGTGTGACAAGATGTCATAAAAGAGCATTCACTCCGTGCGTTCAGATTTATGGCGAAATTGATCTTCTCCTCTACCGCTTCTGACGCATTTTGCGACACGGAATGCTTTTAAATATAGCGGCGAAAGTCCTCGAAACAGAACAGAGGCATATATTCCGCGCTCGAGGGTCTTTCGTGGGTAAGACTGTCGTCGAGAGCTTTCTGTTCTGCTAACGTTCAGCAAACCAAACCTTACACTCCACTCTTGACGTGGATAAAAACATTTTGAAGTTGTCTTTGCAAACCCGGGGACTGCTGATTGTAGCGTTTTGTCGGAAACTGACTTGAAAGGAACGAGAGAAAAAAAACGAACCTTGTACGCGAGCAGGTTACTGTCGGGCGTGCGTTTTTGTATCGTAATCAAATGTGGTGGTGGTCGGCGCACTACTAACGTGGGAGCGGACATGTTGGTAAACATCGTTTCTTGTTCCTGCTTTTGCGGACGTGCAACTCGTGGGAAAGGGCCGTTGCTCGAAGAAAGCGCCACGTTTCCGCGAAGAAACAAATTGTGCTTCTGCTCCGGTCGCCTGTCGCTGCTAGTCTATTGCAGTTTGTGACATTGCAAACCTTCCGGCCCTTTCTCGTAAATCGCGGCGCCCCTTCTGCTTCCTATAAAGCGTCACAGGGCGCTCTTGTGTGTTTCCAGCTGCAGCCCTGCCGCTTTCATAATTTCACAACCGACACTTTCTCCTCGATAAAATCTGTAGGTGCTTTCAGCGCCTCTCCCCGCATGTGATGGTAAATGTCGTTTGCCACTGTGTGAGCATCGGAGACAACTTGCACTTGTTCGCCAGCCACCTGTCTACAAAAAATTGTATTTGCTTCGACCAACTGTTGGAAAACATTTCTGAACTTCTTGAAACAGGTTCTTGTCGCTTTATTAATCTTTGCATTGTAAGTGTTTTTTCTGGTATTGGTATCATAGGGCTTTTTATAGAATAGATACTGTACAGGTAATTGTGAGGTGGGCGTACATGGCTTTGCCACTCACCGGACCAGTGTTTCGATTCAGACTAAACTTTCCAGTGTTTTGTCTTATCATAGTTTATTTTATCTATTTTTGTCTTATCATGGAAACGTACGTAAGTGAGGGACACAAGATTTCGCCCTTTTTTGTCTGATCTCGTTGTTGCTCGAGCCTAGGGTAGAGTCACGCAAAAAAGCGTTTCTCTCACCTGTTCTTTGACAATGCGATCAGCACTTTTAGCGAATTCGAGGCACGAAACAACAGATTTGGAAAACTTACGATGAACTGTAAAACCGAAGTCGAACCGATGCGGGAAAGGTCATGTAGCTGCATATGGCATTGAATTGCGTGTCGTGTTGATAGCCAATGCCTCCAACAGCGCTTTAATGGCTAAATTCACGCGAAGCAACTTGCACAACATGTTTTTGGAGATCCATCAGCAGTGCCTTTGGGGTTCAAGCAAGCGCAACTGTAGACTGGTGATTCACATAAGACGCATTTTTACTGTAAGACTACTAGAATTTTTAACTAGCGAAGCAAAGTGGACCACTTCGAGAAACCACATAATTCGTTGCGCGTAACTTTTGCCGCAAGTCGGGACTCTTATGTGCGCCACAGCTCTGAAATAATCTCTAAAATCTACTTTTCTTGTCGTCTTCATTCTGTTTTGAAGCAGACACTTTCAGGCTGGTTTGCTTGGAAAGAGCGCGAAACACATTTCTCGTTTCCGAAAACAAAAACGTATGCGTTAAGTCCATGAAACATTCCCGCCTTTTTGTTGACGAAAACATTGATGTTGTCATTCGACTGCTCAGCATTCTTCTCATTAACAAACCTTGCACGTGTGTCGCTGTTCAGTGGTTCGAAGGTGTTTCTTTCTGCTTGACAGGATTTGTTCTGCATAGTCTGCCTCTCCTGAAGGATTAGGTCACTAAACATGTTCGTTGTAAATTTTTGCTTGGCCACTTCACAATCCTTTGCGCGTGGCGTTCAACAGCTCGATCAGTTCTCGTTATCGCCAGTCAGGTCGATGTCGATTTGCTTCAATTGGGATGGTGTGTAGCAATAGCTAACTCAAGGGCTTCGTTAAAACTGCAATCCGATCGTCGTTCTGATGTAGTTAGCAGTTACAGTTCAGTGTAAAGCGATTCTCCTGCCATAATCTCAGGAAGAACAGGTAATAGTGGGTTGGAAGGTGCTGTTTTGTAGCAAGTAAATCGACAATACGGACATTTGTTCCGTGCCTTCGAAATTGATTCACTGGCGTTGACGATGACTAAAGTCCGACTGTCGATTCGTTGTTCTACTTTGCAGGGGTTCCAACCTTTTTCTTACCATGTACCCCTTCAGCATTCCGACAAATGAGCATGTACCCCTACAGCATTTCAACAGATAAGGATATACCCCTTCAGAATTTTGACAGATGAA
>JGI24158J21664_10014529_pt1 | contig 10324 bp, 4 predicted proteins | sample Ectturendosymbi3_FD_21664 | JGI IMG/M metagenome (IMG submission 21664) | reverse complement strand
ACAAAGAGCAACATTAGAACAGTGTGCTCGCAAGTTTCGTAACGTTTGAGTCTGCAGACGAAGGAGTGGACATGAGTGAACTCCAAACTCATCACTGTATCGCATCAGAACAGTGAAGCTGGCTCTTGTGCAGTGTGAGTGCCATACTGGTAAATGAAGATGCTGACTTCAGCTTTTCTAAACATTTTTGGTTCTTAGTCCAATTTCCGGGGAAGGGGAATGCCGTTTCGCCCCCCCCTGCGGACGCCCATGAAAGTAGCTCATGGCTACTTCTCTTTAAAAGACAAGACATCCTTGAAAAAATTCAAGTGATCTGGCAACCCCAGTAGTGAATGATAGTGAATGAAAGAAACGTTGAAAAAAACAAAAACACAGCTGCTCATTGAAATGTGTTAACAAATTTATATTTTAAATCCATAACATCTGAAGACAATTTACTGAAATGATTTTGAAGCAACACAAATTTGCCTAGAAAATGAAAGAAACCAAGAAGTACATTACACTGTACAAATACGACAGTTGGCGAGTTTTGCATACCAACACCCAACTGTTTTTTTTCAGTTCTTTCTCTTCTCGATCGCTCTCCCGTTGCATTTGTTCGTGCGTGGTCGCTCTTATTTTTTACTCACATGGAATCAGAAATAAGATGCAAGTCCATTTGCCACACTTCGGTTTGTTATTCTCGCGGCATCTTTCGTAGAAGAGTATCAGCAAAGAGATGACAGACACTACAGCTGATAGAACTGCAACTCCCATTTTAACATTTTTTGACTTGAACCATTGTGAAGACTGATAAGCAGGCAGTTCTGTTGATTCTGAAAAGTTGTCGCAAATGAAGCATGGTAAGAGTTAAAAAATGCTGTGATTAAGAATAGCAAGCATAAAAGCAAACACAGTTACTACAGCGGAGTTGAAAACTTTATTAAGGCATGGTGCTCCTCTATACTGATCAATCGATTTATCAGATGAGAGCAGAGCCGCAGCAAAAATAGCTGGCATGGCCTTTAAACATTTTGGAAGAAAAACTTTAGCGCATCATATGTTTCAACAAACAATTTTGGGCGGTGATTAGCTCAGTGGTAGAGTGTCCGCCTCCCAATTGGAAGGTTGGGCATTCGAACAACGTACACCGAGTGACTCGCCGTAGTGAGTTGTACATGATCATTTCTCAGGGTCGTCGCCGCCGGGGGAGCTAGTAAGGCCGGGCCCTTCCTTTCAAAATCCGTATCCCCCAATTCATATTTGGCCTCCCGGTTGCTGCATACATCCAATATTGTCTTTGGAAAATGTGCCCCCCCCTTGTGATTTTGGCGCCCCCTGCTACGAAACCCTGGTGACGGCCTGATATTTGCTGAAGTTTATGAGAACAAATTTTAAGCAAAGGTGCTACGATCGCAGTTCTGTAATAAAACAAACAATGGGCACATCTCAAAAAAGCGTTTTTACGCTGTTAATGCAGAGAAGATCAACTTATCTTACAGCTTTGAAGATTATTTGCTCTAACGCTTTCGAGACAAAATTATTTTTTACCAAACACATACAGGCCTTACCGAACAGAACCTCATATGTAGCAATGGCTGCTACAACATTCCCAATCACTTGCTAGATAGACAAAAGAACCATAACGGTCGTCATGAAACTCTCGAAGCATTTATTCATTTTTCATAAATTAAGTGGCCGTTGAATATATATCCAGTTACACCCTATAGTCTGAAAAATGAGAGAAAGCAGCAGTTTGAAAAGCAAATGAAATTTCTGCCTTGCATCTCCATGGAAAATATGTAGTAAGTCGTTCACAATTTGTAACTAATGCACATTAAGCATGTAACGATCTTTGCCTTTTGAAGAGTTATTTGGTTGGAATTGCAGCAGCGGAAAAAATTTTACCGCATTTCTACCTTATGAAAAAGACAGATTATTTACTGTTACACAGCTTTTTTTGTTTCACTTTTATGTATAGCACGGACAATGAAGGATATATAAAATATGTGTTAAAATCTCACCTACCAAAACAGTGCTGGATGAAGGTAGGGCGGGTCCTGTAGCATATTAACACCGAATTTATTGACGCCCGCTTGGAGAGACTTGCCCGTGGTTAAGAACCACTAAAGTAATCCGTGTAGTGTCAGTCAGTGCCGGATTAACAATAGTAGCAAATGTAGCAATTGCTACGGGCCCCGCGTTTTTGGGGCTCCGCGGTCTTCTGAAATAAATCCTATTTATTACAATATATGTAAGATTTTTTTTAGTCTAAGAAGTCAGTATTTTGCTAAATTTGCCATAAGTAGAAAGCTAAGGTTTTCAATAGAACGTTGTCTGTGTCCAGAAATTCTTGTTTTATTCTTTTTGTACAGTTACGTAACAAAAGGCATAAGACTGCGGTCAGCAGTGTTGCCATGATATGTTGCTAAATCTAGCAGGACTTTCTCACTGTTAGCTGTAAAATTTTCACTCTAGCAGTTACTGGGTTTCTTGCAGGGTTTTACCAACCGCTTGATAGGTTTTAACTGATAACAAATTCCTGACCAATATCCTGTTTCAACAGTTTTTCAACATGAAACTTTTTACACCTTCTTCACCAAAAATGTACTTCTCTTCTTTATGACGTTTTAAATTGGGTAACACCAGGACAAAGCACAACCAGATGCCTGCAATTATTTGGAAATTTTATTATGATGCAAAGAAGTTGCTTCAGGCAGATAATTGTATCATAATGACAAGTAATTATATGGTTTTGTGAAGCCTACATGATTTGCTCGTGCGCTTAGTGAGCGCGTTGAGTTAAAGACAACATTGGTAGAATATGTTTTTATCCCACGGCACGATATTTCCAAGTGGTTCAGTTACACTAGTAAGTAGTAATGTCTGGTAAAAAACTTCGTGGTGAACCAAAGCTGCCAAAAGTTTCGACATATATGTTGCAAGATTCAGAACTTAAAAGTTGGCTCAGTGCCTATAGTCCTACTGCCTACCCTACTGATTCAAGAAAAGTCTTTTACGAAGTTTGCAGTAACGCAATCGTAGCGAAACAGTGGTGAGCTTAAAAAGAATAACTGGTAGCAAAAGCACTCAGATAACAATAAAGAAGTTTGTGCATGCTCACGAATGTAACACAAAGTTTTAAGTTGCAAAGACCAGACTTAGAAAGTTGTAGGGCTGGAGCTATGCTCAGATTGTTTATCGCAGAGCTTTGTTCTACTGCAGCGGTCCACAAACTTTTTGGATGCGGGCCAAATTCGGGACCTTATCAGTGTCTGAGGGCCGGGCTGTTTTGTGCATTGAAAATACAAAACAAAAATCCACACGCATAACATTAGACACGTTTGTAAATTGCAATTTTTTTCTGTGTTTGATAACATGTTTGCAATGTGACTTCTGCAATAGCCTCTTTTATTGCATGGTAGTTGTAATATTTGGTTTCACGCTTGATGCTGCTGTACGTTAATTGCTTCTACGATTTTCAAGAACCTGTATACCTCACCAATCACTGACTAGACAGCAGAGACGTAGTGGACACCTAAACTTCGAGACCGAGACCTGGTAAAAAACTTCGAGACCGAGACTTCAAAAAGTCCGAGACTCGAAAATTTGCAGATTATAGCGAAATGTTTCCACAAATTTTCGAAAAAGTGTCATCACCACTTCCAAGTTGAAACTTTTGCGAATTTTCGGCAGTTTTCATACTTGCTTATGCTATTTCTTACCTGCAGATACAACAGGCAAAATGTACGTTGAATTGAAGAAGTTTCACTAAGCCATATTGTTGCAGTATTCAAAGCCTCAAGAAAATAAGTTTGAGACCGATCCAAATGTACAACATTTCATAATTTTGACTTTTGTTGCAAAATTTTGCACCTGTTGCCTGATCTTGGTAATTTAAAGGTGGATAATGCTTAAATTTGATTTACAAGCGACAAAAATCACAAGTTTTGAGGTAACAATTGATTATATTGACATACGCAAAATCGGTAGAGCTGTCACAAAATTATCTAAAATTTTACGTAGTTTGAGACAGAATATTTTGCGCCCGGGCTTAACTACAGGCCGGCACGTATGCTTCGAGACTGAGACGAGATCTGAAATCTTCGAGTCTGAGACTCGCAAAAATAGGTCTCGAGACTACTAAGTATAGAGGCAGGCAAATTTTTGGGGGTGCAAAGGATTTTTGTTCGAATTTACTCAAACTTACCCGAAATATTTGTGCCTCAAAAATGATTAAGACCTTTTTCGGAAGTCACACATAAAAGGTCTTCATGTGTATTATGGAGAAGAAAAAAGTCAAAATCAGACGTATTTCGACAGTCAAACTCATTCATCAAACAGTGAGAACAAAGGTGTCGAAACATCCGTGCCCAAATTTTGCGGGATTTTTTCGGTATTTTCAGAGATTTTGCCCGGATTTTTGACAAATCAAAACGTTTGGGGGTACGCTTGTGCCCCCTGCATCCCCGCCTCCTGCTCCACTGTCGAAACTGGCCTCGTGAACAAGTATCGCGACTCCATCACTGCTATTCATAGTATTAAATACCGGTACCAAACAAAATCACTCAAAATTAGCATGCAGTACTCCTGTTTAAAAAATCCCAAAACTGCCAAGTAATATTTCAAACGCCAAATGCCTGCTACAATTTACAAATTTTTATGCACGCTAATATGGATTCTACAGCAGTCTAGGCGATAAGCTCAAGTGCAATATTAGAGGCTGGTGCGCAGTAACTTCCAACGAAAAAAAGAACTATGACGTGAAAATTTTCTATGTGTGTATTTACTTGTCTGAGTTGCACGCAAAGCGTAACATTAAAAAGTATGGCCGAAGTTCTAAGTAACTCATTCCTGTTACACAAAATGCAAGTACACTCCAAAGCGTTTGTAGTTGATATTTTGATCCAAGAGATGAGCTTGGTTTGTTTGGTTTGTAGCCTAAAGCTTATTGGGATAAAATTCTCAATTACAACAAATGCTTTTTGCTTTCTAGCCGTTTTGTGTAATTACATCTTGCATTAATTCATTTACACGAAATTGTTAACACACTAAACATTTCTAGGAAAGTTTGCGAGCCCGATTGGAACCTTTGCGGGCCGGATCTGGCCCGCGGCTCGGATTTTGGGGAACGCTGTTCTACTGTATCAAAACATGCAACCATTTGAAAGAGATCGTCAAGAACTGTGTGTCATACAAAAAAACGGAGTAAGCTGCAGTTACGTTGCTAAAAATGTTGAATGAAAGACACTTGTGGGCCGAAAAGTGTGTTGGCCAAGACCGGCATTTTCAAACCATACTTACTGAGAGCGCGTGCAAAACGAAAAATTAAATTGTATAACTTTATAGGTTTCTTTTAAATCATGTTCAAATAATGGATTTTTAACAGAATTTCACTGCTTTTAGCAGATTTTTGCTGAAAATCTGTGACAAGACCTTTAGCAAATTCTAGCAGTTTCTGTGATACCATTTAGCAGCTTTAGGTCACAACCATCTTGCAACCCTGGCGGTCAGCACGATACACTCAAGACCAAGCCCGTAACCAGCTTGGGACACCAGAGGGGCGAAGAGTTTTCTGAGATGGGGACAAAATTTTTAATCTATGTCCAATAGTTACAAAATATGTCCAGCACATTTTTCCAGGGGGGGAGAAAATTTTTCTAAGGGGTCTTCTCCCCCTGCGCCCCCCTTGGTTACGAGCCTGCTCTAGACTCTCATGCCACGATGCAACTGGAGAAAGCATGCAGGGAGAGGTCTAAAGCTATAGTAACACGGTTGCCTTATCCACACACGTTATGATTTAGCAGGTGTTGTGATGTTTTTTTAAACTTAGGGGACCCAGCGCACTGGAAATGCTACAGGCCCCGCTCTACCTTAATCCGGCACTGGTCTCAGTATAACTCCCGAAGTCGATTGTCTAAAGCTGCAACCTGCTGTTCAAGATTGCATTTTCTAGATTTTGCCATGGCTAATTTGTTTATGATGCTGTTAGTGTCTATTTAACATAGATGTTCATGTTCTACACTCTTTAGAATCAAGCTGATCAGCTTTTTTATCTGATGGTGCTCCTTTGTTCATTCTACGATCCTAAGTTTAGAAAATGGCCGTTCTCCACTAAAGCTGTCACCACGAGAGTTAAATAAATGCAGAAATAATTTTCCACGTTCGTGAAAGAAGACTCCGAATACAATACACAATGCTTGGTGAATACGTAGATGCCAAATTCAGAGCTGCCGATCAGATCTTTTCAAAACCCCATATAGACTTCCTTCCAAGAAAAAAACAGATTTGCGGAGAAAATCTCAAGTGGACACAAAATTAGATGAATCTTTCTACTATCTATCTTATCTGTGCATCTGTAAGTTACACAACGTGCTGGTCAATATATACTGTCACTTTCACTTCAGTAGTGGTCTTAATGAGTGTGAAGGATGTGCAAAGGTGTGAAATATTGGGAGCCTATTTTGATATAGGCGCTTTGAGGAGCCCCACATTTATTTACGCGCTTTCAAAAAATCATAAGCTTTTGTTTATGATAGTGTGTATATGAACTAACGATTACATATCATTTCGAAGAAAACGTAGTTTGCGTTGTTAGCGGCACGCGGGCCACAAGTTACTCGCCAAATCATTTTCAGTGGCCCGTGGAAGCATGAAGGAAAAATCTTCAAATCTGAAAGTCACTTGACCGTATCACAGTAAATGTTAGTTCTGAGGCTAACTTGAAGCGAGTCTATCGTAATCGCTTTGTCCACCTCTATGCAAACCTTTTGCGTGTACAATTATTTTTTTGTTTATTTATTTATTTTACGATCAAATTAGAGGTCCGGCCTTCCGCTAAGCACGTCCTTCTCGAAGTGGCTCGCGAGCCAAATTAATTTTCTATGCCTGTTCTGCAGCCACATTTAATAGGTTCTGAAGCAAGTCATATGTTTGTCATGATAAAGCAAAAATTATGTGTAAATGTGTCAAAAGGGGCGCCTAATAACTTTTCATGTGTAGACAAAGAACAATTTAAAATCAAATGACTTCAAACCATTTACAATGTGAAATAGACTTTCACGAAGAAGGAAATTCCCAGACAAAATAAAAAATTTAACTTGCTTTAAGCGAAGAAAATTTCTGTATAGCATGTGAGAAACATAGAGCCCCTTTCTGAGAGTTTGCCTCAGGCACCTGAACTCTACTATCCACCCTTGCATATAATAAATTACAAATTTAGCGCAAAGGACCGCGGGACCCTCAAAAGCACGGGGCCCGCAGCCACAGCTACATTTGCTACCATTGTTAATTTGGCACTGTATCACACAAAATCGCAAACACCGTCAATGCTTGACGAGATTTTTATGCAACTGCAGCAAAATATAGGTAAGTTGTTTCACTTGAAGGAAACTTTATTGCATAACAGCTCCTTTCATCTAACTTGTAAATCGATCTTTTCGTTTAATTTTCATGTTGCATTTGATGAATTAGGTAGACAAGCGAATGGTCTCCACCCTAAGTGGTAATCGCAAACCACTAGTACTCTAACACAGGGCCGGACTTAGCAAGTGCGGGTCCCGATTGGAAGTACTTATGCGGGGCCCCACTTAGTGGCGTTTGCAGTACTTTTCGAGGGGGTATCACGTCATAACGGTAGAAATTCGTTGATGTGAAAGCAGGGTTGCAGAATCGGAGCCGGAGTCGGAGTCGTAAGGAGTCGGAGGTGTTTGGGTGGAGTCGGAGTCGGATTCCTAACAACACTGGGAGTCAGAGCAGGATTTTTTTGTCCGACACCGACTCCGGATATCCAATTGGATCATTTTTTAAATCACGCTCTTAAATTGGTAATTCGTGTTGAAATGGTACAATTTCTTTTGAAACTTTTGTTGAAACAGAGATTTCTTGCTGTGCACTACGATTTCCATTGATTTTAACAGCCAAATTTCATTCCCTTTATGATAAGGAGTCGAGTCGGGAGTCGGAGTCGTAAATTTTGGAAGGCCGGAGTCGGAGTCGGGAGTTGGAAATTTTGGAAAGGTGGAGTCGGAAATTTTGGAAAGGTCGGAGTTGGAGTCGGAGTCGGGTATTTTACCTCCGACTCCGCAACCTTGCCTGAAAGGGAGGTCGGGAGCATGACCCCACTTTCACCTTTTCAGCATAAACTTCTCGGATAAAGCCGTAACACCCAATAAAAACATGAGTTGCTACGTTCAATGCCTCCAGAGTTGAGATTTTTGGTGTAGTGCGACTGCACATACAGAGCTAGAAATTTGCAGTAATAGCAACAGATTCTATTTTCGATGTCGAGTCTATCAACCATGGGCGATCCACCGCTTCACCATCTGGCAGTACTCTTTTGCAGGGGAAATTAAAAAACGTGTCCCATCACTCTCGTTACTGGGGAAAACTTCTGTTGTGACTGTAGGTGGTTCGTCTCTTTGGGCTAAATAATTCCTAACATTCCGACTCACGACAACTGGCCATGTAGCAGAATCGTTTGTTAATCCAGTAGTTCCGACAAATTTTAAATTTTCAGTTTTCGCAAGCCTCATCAGATGCTTCTTTCTTAGTCAGACTCAACAATTTCGAAATGACTTATCTCACTTCCCGTACATAAACTTCCATTTTGACTATTTGCAGGGTCGCAACCAGTTGATTTTTTGGGGAGAACAATTATTGTAATTTGTTGTTGTACCAAAAAACTAAACATGTTTTTGAAAATTTAGGGGAGTAATTGCCCGGTTGTTCCCCTCTGGTTGCGGGCTTGACTACTTATCGCTGTTTCCATCTACACTGTGGTGTGGCTCTTCTTGAACTTTTTGTACATTTTCTGAGGTATAGTTCTGTTAAAATGCTTCTCCAATGTACATTTCTCTTTTACTGCTTTGGGCTTTGTTTCCCGTTAGCTTAGTCTTCTCTTGACTGCCATCTAAAATTTTGGCCTATGTTTCTTGGTATTTGAACTCATGGTATTTATCTCAGTTACAGAAAAAATATATTCTTAAATAAATAGCCCAAATCCAACTATTAAAAACAAAACANCAGCATAAAACCTACCTATAACAATATTTTACGCTTGGATAATGGTTACAGACACTGAAATCNGCTAGGGAACCGGGTTACGAACACAAACCGCTTATTAGAGCAGGTCTTGAATAAAATTTTTTTCTCTTCCGATTTCTAAGCTGAAATATNTGAAATAATTGCAGATGTCGCAATAACTATAAACCTACTTTTCAGAAATTTTTTAAAACAGGCAGTAGCCTCCAAATCTTCCACAAAACTCATCGCACCTATGTTCCTTTTCAGACTTTGTGCATCTTCTAGTTTGTTAGGCTATATCTCAGAAATTGCGGTGCTAATCTGTGTGAGAATGATACCATAATCCTCGTTTCGGCAGTATTTCATGATACAGTTCTCACCGCAAGAACATACTAGGCTTTGTTGAGTTCGCGTTGCAATCTCAACATGAAACGTCTTCAGACTCAGGAATACAGTTTAACAAGTAATGACTTGGAGAACAAGTCTGGAAAATGACGCAGAAGTTTGTCATTTTGTGATTGAAAACCGGGACGCTTCAGAAGACAAGACTTATCAGATAAATGTGGTTCATATCTTACTGAGCATGTAGCCATTTTGGATTCCTCTAGCTAAGGCACCAAGAAAAACTAAAATAATTCATTTTACTAAGAAACAAAACAATACTTAAGCATTTGTAAATTTACATATTCGGCCAATCATACTTTTCTCTAGAGGTAGACAATGCTTTCTTCAAGAAGTCTTTGTTTGATTTTATTTTCTCGTAAAAATCACACGAGGAAAAGTCTGTATTAATTTTACTGGTGATAAGGGCTTTCACATTCTGCTTCTCTTATCAGACCGCTTGTTATTCAAGATACTGTATGACAAATTCTCTCAATGGGAGATGTTGCACCAAGTGCAGGACCAGTGGCGTAGCAAGGGAGGAGCCCTGGGGGGTCCGGGCCCAGGGCGGAACCTTCTGGGGGTCGGCAGTTTGTTGATTGAAAATTAATTTTTGAAAGTTGTTTGATAGTTTCAACTCTTCTTTATTATTTTTACAGTAAATAAATTTTTGAAAGTTATAGCTCTTCAGTTTTTGATTTTAGAAACCCTAGACTGGTAGGCTAGCCTTAAAAAATAGGAAATGTGGGTGTGGAGTGAGCAAATTGATTGAATGTTTACTCAAAAGTATCGGTCAAATCTAGTTTGTAAAAGTGTTTGTTTTGAAATCAGGGCTTTTTTAACATACTTGGGGGCAATTTTCCTCCAATCCCTCCACCTTCCTCTCCATCCAAAGCCACTTCCCTCACCCCAGTCAAAAATCCTTTGAACAAAACAAAGA